>JFJP01011308.1_pt1 | contig 26534 bp, 22 predicted proteins | sample 431651 | NCBI WGS metagenome assembly JFJP01 (sample SAMN02602958, study PRJNA72255) | Microbial mat metagenome, whole genome shotgun sequencing project. | biome: fresh water; feature: sink hole; material: water; isolation source: purple microbial (photo- and chemosynthetic) mats found in...
ATTTATCAAACGCCCCCTTAAGAATCGCCTCCTTCGCAAAAATCGCCGCAATTTCAGGCCAACGGTGAGCATATTCCTCGTAAGTTAAATACATCACCCGCGCCGTCGCCGCCGAGTCATTTTTATTTGGCTTAATACGGCAATCATACACTGCAAATTCTTGAAAGTTGGTTAAAATACTCAGCGATAACTTGGCACTCCAAGCATAACGGCGCAATTGATAAGCCGCATCGCCATCTTGCTTAATATTTACCGACGGCTTTTTGGCCTCCACAAAAAATTTGCGCTGCCCGCCGATACGAAAACTGTAATCAGGAGCCTTCGTAGCCCGCCCCACCTTAAGGGCATCTTCATGCACCACCTCCTTATACGCCTCAGCGTAACCATGTTGATTGGTCACATCCCAGCCCAATTCCTGAAACATAGGGTCAATAAATTCCGCCCGCACCCGCGCCTCCTTATAATCGGCTTGGGCGTAGCTTTCCAAATGCATGGCAAATCGGTCAATCAGTTCAGTAATTTTAGTTGGAGTCATGGGTCAATGAGTAATGAATAATGAGTAAGAAATACGGAGTGCGAACCTTTAGGTTTGCACTTTAAAATTAACTTAAATGTCTATTATACACCTACCCCATTCAACCTCAAAACAAAAAGCCATTGGCCTTATGTGGAGACCAACGGCTTTTTTGCGGGCTACAGATTTGAACTCCGTAGCAATTAAGGGGTAGACGTCATTTTAATTAAAGTATTTGTAACTATTAGCTTTTAAAAAGTAATTCATGTCAATTTCAAAAAACAACTAATATTTTTATCTCTTTATCTTTCAGACTTATCTAATTGTGTTTTACTTTGACAATGTTATACCACGCGAGGGCATGAATTAAACTTTTCAGGAGTGCGAAAGTTTTACTTTCGCCTGTCAAAATTAAATTTTGACACTCCAGTTTATGCCCTCGCGCAGTATCAGTATATCAAGATTTGAGTGCAACTACTAAATTCCCCTCACCCCCGCCCCTCTCCCAAAGGGCGAGGGGAGACAAGATACTCCCTCTCCCATTGGGAGAGGGCTGGGGTGAGGGTGACAAATCTTGAAATACTGAGTATAGATTAGCGAAGTGTAGAAACCTGAGTTCGGGATAAAAAATTAGGACGCGGATACACGCGGATTCGCGCGGATTTTTAAAAACAAAAGAAAAAATGGATGCAAATTAAGGTAACTTTCCTTTATTTTTGGCCTTATTCCGAACTAAGGTCATTAGTTTTTTAAAAATCAGCGTCCTATTCCCTATTTGTGACCTTATCCCGAACTGAGGTTATTGGTTAGGACTTACGCAAAACTGTTCATTTTGAGGAGTGACACACGCCCTCGTGTGTCACTGTTAGCACGAGGGCGTGCTAACTCCGCGATTTTCTGTTAGCACGAGGGCGTGCTAACTCCGCGATTTTTGCGTAAGTCCTATTGGTAAAATAAAATCGGGGCGGGCTGAATTAACCCTCGCCCTGACCATGTTCACCGAGTTGAATCATACGACGGGGTTGGATTTAACCCGCGCGGCGTTGGCTGAATGAGTTGAGCCAAACAGCCAACACGAAACCCCGTCCTAACGATATGCGTTAGGGCGAGGTTTTTATTTCAACCTCAGTAGGACTTACGCCAAAAGGCAAAATCCCCCCCCCCTCAGTCCCCCCCAAAGGGAGGGAAGTTTTACTCCCTCGCCCTGTGGGAGAGGGTCGGGGTGAGGGTTCTGCGTAAGTCCTACTCAGTTTAGGGTGTATCTCATGTTTTTACTTCTCACCTCTCACCTCCCCACTCCCTCACGCCCATTTACTTTGCGACTGTGCGTAAAGTAGGTTATAATGGCTCATTATGAATGAAGGAGTGGCTGAGTGCGCGTACTCGTAACGGGAATTACTGGTTTTGCGGGGGGACACCTAGCAGAGCGATTAACAAAACAAGGGGATGAGATTTTTGGGGTGGCGCGAAGCAGTGGCGCGAACCTGAAACATCTCAACACGTCCATTGAGCTTATCGCCGCCGATTTACAGCAATTTGAGGTGGTGGAGGCTATTTTAGCGCGGGTGCAACCAGAGGCCATTTATCACCTTGCGGGGCAAGCCTTTGTGCCAAAAGCCTGGTCAGACCCCTGGGCGACCTTAGAAAACAATCTCCGCCCACAGCTTAATATTTTGCAAGCAATGGTCAAGCAAGGCTCATCGGCGCGCTTATTAGCAATTGCCTCTGACCAAATTTATGGCGCAGTTCCCCCAGATAAATTGCCTATTAATGAAGAGACCCCGTTGCGCCCCAATAATCCATATGGGGTTAGCAAGGTGGCGCAGGATATGTTAGGGTTGCAATATTATCTCAGTCATCGGCTGAATGTCATTCGGGCGAGAACGTTTAATCACATTGGGCCGCGCCAAAGCCCTTTTTTTGTGAGTGCTAATTTTGCGAAACAAATCGCCCAAATTGAGGCCAAGCAAGCTGACCCCGTGATTTACGTCGGTAATCTGGAGGCGCAACGGGATTTTACCAATGCGGCGGACGTGGCGCAGGCATATAGTTTGTTGGTGCGGCAGGGCGAGGCGGGCGAGGCTTATAATGTTGGGTCAGGTCAGGCGTATTCCATTCACTATCTGCTTGAAGTATTACTGAAATATAGTCACTGTGAGATTGAAATTAAGCAAGACCCCAACCGCATGCGCCCCTCAGATGTGGCGATAACTTACGCTGATAATGGAAAATTAAAAGCCCAAACGGGTTGGACTCCGCAATATACCTTTGAAGAAAGTTTGCTTCAAGTGTTAAATTATTGGCGTGAAGTCGTAACGAAAAACTCGAAAGATTAGGACGCGGATAGATACAGATTTACGCGGATTTTTCTTTTAGTTTTTAAAATCCGCGCGAATCAGTTTTTATCAGCGTCCCTTGATGTTAAATTTTATTTGGAGAAGTTTTTAAGATGAGTCAAAAAGTTGCCCTGATAACAGGGATTACAGGCCAAGATGGGTCATATTTGGCCGAATTTTTACTAGAGCAAGGCTATAAAGTGGTCGGCATGGTGCGCCGTAGCAGCACCGTTAACTTTGACCGTATTGCTCACTTGCAAGAAATGGAAGCCTTAGAGTTAGTGCAAGGCGATTTACTTGACCAGATGTCGTTAGTGGATATTCTGCGAGACTCCCGCCCACAAGAAGTCTATAATTTAGCGGCGCAATCTTTTGTGCCAACCTCATGGCGACAGCCCGTCCTAACGGGTGAGTTCACCGCGCTCGGCGTAACCCGCATGTTAGATGCGGTGCGGATTGTTGACCCTGAAATTCGCTTCTATCAAGCCTCTAGTAGCGAAATGTTTGGTAAGGTTCAGGCTGTACCGCAAAATGAAGATACCCCATTTTATCCGCGCAGTCCTTATGGGGTGGCGAAAGTGTATGGTCATTGGATTACGATAAATTACCGTGAAAGTTATAACCTTTTTGCCTGCTCAGGGATTCTCTTTAACCATGAATCGCCGCGTCGGGGGCTAGAGTTTGTGACCCACAAAGTGACCCATGCCGTGGCTCGCATTAAATTAGGCTTACAGCATGAATTACATTTAGGTAACTTAGATGCCCGTCGTGATTGGGGCTATGCGAAGGATTATGTGCGCGCCATGTGGCTCATGCTGCAACAAGATGGGCCAGATGATTACGTCATTTCTACGGGTGAAACCCACTCTGTCCGTGAATTATGCCAAGTGGCCTTTAATTATTTAGGCTTAGATTGGGAAAAACATGTGGTGGTTGATGAAAAATTCTATCGCCCCGCGGAAGTGGATTTACTCATTGGCGATGCCAATAAAGCTAAAACCCAACTTGGTTGGCAACCCGAAGTGAGTTTCAAAGAATTAATTGAAATGATGGTTCAGGCCGACTTCGATGAGTTGTCGCAACATCACAAAAGCTAAATAGGATTTAGTCATCAGATGACTAATAGTCATCTGATGACTACCCTAGATAAAATCTTCCCATGAGCCTTAATCGTGAAAGTTCCGCGTTACCCCCCACCGTCACCGCCCGCACATTAGCCGATAAAATTACCTATCTTTTTGAACACCATTGGTTAGCCGTTTTTAATAGTTCATGGGGGCTTTTTGTCACCTTGCCCTTTATCGCGCCGTTATGTATGACTTTAGGGCTAACGATACCTGGGCGCATTTTATATTTCATCTACAATTTCTTCTGTCATCAACTGCCAGAACGCTCCTGGTTTTTATTTGGGCCACAATTTAGCTATACGAAAGTTGAAATTGCCACCGCCTGGGGCCGCCCCTTAGAGGCAATAAGCAATGAAATTGTCCGCCGCCAATTTATCGGCACACCCGAAATTGGCTGGAAAGTGGCCTGGTCTGACCGCATGGTTGCCATGTACGGCTCAATTTTCATCTTTGGGCTGATATATGCACTTTTGCGGCAAGCAGGTTTTAAGATGCAACCGATTCATTGGGCCTGGTTTTTGCTGGCACTCGTACCAATGGGTTTAGATGGCACGAGTCACTTGATAAATGACCTGTTCCGCTTAACTTTTCGTGATACCAACGACTGGGCGGCCATGTTGACAATGCACATGTTTAGTGATAATTTTTATCATGGCGACATGTTTGGCTCACTTAATTCGGTATTAAGATTATTTACGGGTGTTATCTTTGGTTTGGGCGTGGTCGGCTTCCTCTGGCCGATCATGGACGAGGAATTTTCACCTCAGATTGGGGCAAGAAATCCGATGTCTTAAAGACATCGAATTTCTATAGCAGAAAACACTTTTCTGGACTGCTTTAAAAAGATGACCATGATAAAAAATCATGGTCATCTTTTTATCCTTTAATCCCCAAACCATGCCCCATGTTTGACCCTAAACCTCACTTGGCATAGAATGTAAGGCTGATATTTTACTTTTATTGAGGTAGCCCATGATTAACCCTGAAAACCCCTTGATTGTGCAAAGTGATAAATCCATTTTGCTAGAAGTTGATAGCCCCCATTACGATTTAGCGCGCGATGCCCTCGCACCCTTTGCCGAATTGGAAAAATCACCTGAACATATTCACACCTACCGTTTAACCCCCTTATCGCTCTGGAATGCGGCGGCGGCAGGTCTTAAGGCTGATGAAATTTTGACTGTCTTGACCCATTATTCCAAATATGACTTGCCAGGCAATGTCTCCCACGACATTAAGGATTACATGGGACGCTATGGCAAGCTAAAACTTGTGCGCGAAGATGACGGTTTATTTCTTATTGGTGATGATGAAGCCCTCGTCGCGGAAATTGCTTATCATAAAAAGATGCAACTTTATATCATTGCTAAAACCAGCCCACTCAAGCTCCAAGTGACTCCCGCCTTACGGGGACATATCAAACAAGCCTTGCTCCATATCGGCTACCCCGCCGAGGATTTAGCGGGTTATGTGGACGGCGCGCCTTTAGTCATCAACCTTCGTAGCCACATGCGTCATAATAACCAACCTTTTCAATTGCGCCATTATCAAATTGAAGCGGGCGAAGTCTTCCATGCGGGCGGCGCGCTGCATGGGGGCAGCGGCACGATTGTGTTGCCCTGTGGCGCAGGCAAAACGATGGTGGGCATTGCGGCCATGCACCAATTGCAATGTTCCACCTTGATTTTAACGCCAAATACCATCGCCGTCCGCCAATGGATACACGAATTGTTGGATAAAACGGGCATTAGTGAAGAGGATATTGGCGAATATTCAGGCTTACGGAAAGAGATTCGCCCCATCACCATCAGCACCTATCAAGTGATTACGTATCGCAAACGTGGCACGCAAAAAAGTGGCGTGATTGATACGGATGATTTTCCGCACTTTGAGTTATTTAATCTGCGCGATTGGGGCTTGATTATTTATGATGAAGTGCATTTATTGCCCGCGCCCATTTTTCGCATCACCGCCGAGTTGCAAGCCCGCCGCCGTTTGGGGCTGACCGCGACGTTGGTGCGGGAAGACGGCATGGAAGGCGATGTTTTCTCGTTGATTGGGCCGAAAAAATATGACGTTCCGTGGAAAGATTTGGAGCGACAAGGTTGGATTGCGCCCGCCGAATGCCATGAAATTCGTATTCCGTTGCCCATGGAGCTACGAATGGAATATGCCACGACAGGGCAACGTCAAAAAGCGGCTTTTGCGGCCCAAAATCCCGCCAAAATGCCCATTTTACAGCAACTCCTAACTCGCCATCAAGATGCCCATGTTCTGGTTATCGGCACATATTTGGAGCAATTGCAACAAATCGCCATCATGCTAAATTTGCCGCTCATCACGGGCAAAACCGCCGTGCGGATGCGCGAGAAATTATATGAGGATTTTCGCTCAGGTAAAAGTAAATGTCTGGTGGTTTCTAAAGTGGCGAACTTTAGCGTTGACCTGCCTGATGCCAATGTCGCCATTGAAATTTCGGGAACGTTTGGCAGCCGTCAAGAAGAGGCGCAACGCTTAGGCCGCATTTTGCGCCCCAAAACCGATGGCTCCATTGCCCATTTTTATACCATTGTCACCCGCGACACCGTAGACCAAATGTTTGCGGTTAATCGGCAACGCTTTTTAACTGAGCAGGGTTATCGTTACGAAATATTATACGAAGCCGATATTCTCCCAACGGAGCAACCAATAGAGCCATTAAGTTAACAGGAGTGCAAACCTTTAGGTTTGCCCCACTACCAACGAGCAAACCTAAAGGTTTGCACTCCTGTTTGGTCTGAACCAACCGATGAACAATAACGCGACCTTACATGAAAACTTACCCCTTATCGAAGTGACCGAGAAATATATTCTTGACACTTTGATAGCTGACCCGACAACGGGGCAATATATTCTTAATCGTTTGTCAGATACCGTTGCGGTTATCTGGCCGCAACATGTGGAGGTTTTTCTCACCCGCCTCCGTAAACAAAATCATTTGCCACGCGTAGTACATCACTAGGAGTTAAAATAACGATGAATCAGTTACATGTTGATGACATATTAGTTAATCTTAATGCCGACCAATTAAAAAAAATCGCTCATTTATGGGGCGGTGATGGCAAACAACGCAAACAAGAGGCGATTGATACGATTCGGATTGGTTTAGGGATACCCAACCGAGTTAAAACCATGTTAGAGCAGTTAGTGCCGTATGAATATAACGCCTTAGCCTTTGCTAAACCTTTTAATAACCAGCAAGTCACGAACACCATGATAATAGTCGCCTTACATAGCTCTGGCGTAATAACGCGTGAATTAGCCAAACGGTTTAATGACCGCCAAACCATTATGCAAGATTTATTAAATCATGGCTTATTCATCTACAAATCGGCTACTGGCTACTATTCCAATAGTTATCAATATGGTGCGGCTGAACTCATCACCGATGAACGCATTTTAGCCCAAGTCAAGCAGCCCGTTTACATTCCGTTAGCCATTCAGCCCGCCACTATCGCCGCCCCCGCCACCTATCGCCGCCCCTCCAATGTGACCCTAGACATTATCACGTTGTTACAAGCTGTCGAAACGATGGGGAAAATTGAATTAACCAAAGCGGGCCGAGTTAAAGCCAATGCCTTCCGCCAATTTAAAAACATTTTAGGCTGGAAAAAAGATGACCTAGAGCTAGATGGTTTCATTTTTAATGCCGCCCCCACCGCTTTATTCGCTGCATTACAATATAGTTCATTATTTAAAGTCATGCCAGAGCAACTCACCTTGGCAGAATCAACGGCCCAATTTGCCACCCATACCGCCGTTGAGCAAGTTAAAATTTTGCTGTATGGTTTCATTAATCAAGCCGATTGGTTAGAAAACGCGGTGAGTTTCAGCAGAGATGGCGAAAGCTATCGTGCCGCCCGTTTGGGCTTATTAGTAATGTTGGCCGCGTTACCGCTTGACCAAACGGGCTTTTTTAGTTTCGGTGAGTTTGAACATGCCTGGTTTAACCGCGTGGGTGAACATTTCAGCTTAGGTCATTTAACCAACCGCCCCTATTATTTTCGCGAAGAGAAAGCTGAAGTCCAGAAAAAAGAGCTTGAACGTATCGCTAAATTACGAGAAAACTGGCTCAAATTAGAACGCCCCTGGCTAGAAAAAGCCTTGACCACATGGCTTTATTATCTCGGCATGGTGGAGTTGCAAGTGACGGAAAACCATGTGGTGGGGTTGCGCTTAACGAATTTAGGGCGCGCCGTGCTTCACCCCGAATTGGCTGGGGAGATGCCCGCCGTCAAATCGGGTTTTACCGAACCCGCCTGGATAGTTCAGCCAAATTATGATATTGTGGTTTATTTAGAAAAAGCCTCGCCTGAGCAGCTTATTTTTTTGGAACGCTATGCAGAACGTAAACAAGTGCAACAACATATCGCCCAATATCAACTCAGCAAAAACTCAGTTTATCTGGGGTTAGAGAAAGGCAGCGAAATTGAAGCCTTCATTGAGCAGTTGCAAACAGGTGCAACCGTGCCGTTGCCGCAAAATATTGTCATGGATTTGCAAGAGTGGGGCCAGCTACGCAACCAAATGACGCTGCATTACAATGGGAGCATCATTCAATATAATGATAAAACTGAGCGCGATTTACTGACGGTTCATCTTAAGGGCAAAGCTGTCGGCGATTGTTTCTTTTTGTTAGAGCAACCGCTCGACCATTGGCAAGAATCTCACATTGATTATCGTAAGCCCTTGCCACGCTGTTTAGCGATTAATGAAGATGGCTTAATCAAAATTAAACGGGTTAATAGCGATTTATTGCTTAATATTCAATTGAGCAAATGGGCTGAACCACGCACCGACCACATGTGGCAACTCACCCAGGCCAGCATCAATCAAGCCATTGCCGCGAAAAGTCGGATTAATGAGTTATTTAATCTGCTTGATGAACGGCTGTTAGTCTCCCGCTTGCCTGCTTTTTTAGAGCAAACTTTACAGGCCTGGGGCGGCAAAAAATTGGAAGTTACGGTGTCAAATATTACGATTATTCATTGCCCTAACGTTGAACTGTTCAAAGCCATCACCAAAAGTCGCCACCTCAAACCTTATATCAAAGGGATTTTATCGGCAGATTTATTGCTGGTTGAAACGAGCCAATTGAATGAACTGAAAGAAAAATTAAGCTGGGCGGGCTTGAATATCGCGGCAGAGCTAAAGTTGGGAGATAATGCGCTATGATTGTTTTAGTGAGTCCCGCAGATAAATTAGCCGAGCAACTAACTCATTTAGTTGCCCCTATGCCTTTTACTTGGGTGAAAAGCATTAAAGAGATAGAAACTCAACTGCACCCTATCAAAGAAGGGGTTTTATTTGGACTCATTATATTTGATGTGACTCGCTTTACCACCCCAGAAAAGTTCGCCCAACTGAGTCATCAATTAGCACATTACCCTAAATTAAAACATCTGCCAACCTTAGCCGTGATTGCCCATTTAGAACAACGCCAATGGGTGCTAGAGGCAGGTTTTGATGATTATTTCCTATTGCCCTTGACCCCCACCGAGCTAAAAACCAAATTAAGCGGCCATTTATACACTACTTTTCAAGCCTTAAATTTACTTAACCCTACTATCATGCGCCTCCGTACCGCTACCAAAACGGTATTTAATCGCCCCCTTAAAATTTTAGCCCAAATTTTCCAAGCCCAGGCCGCTTGGCTGTTATTGGCTGAACCCAACCAAACCCTCATCCAATTAGTCGGCAGTTATCATCTGCCAACCTTATTAGCCGAGGGCGAATTTGCCTTACAAAATGAAATCAATCAAAGTTTACTCTTCCCCATCAAAGATAACCTCACCCCGCCCCAACTCATTAGCAAACCTTACGTTGCAGCAGAAGGCGTTAAGTTAACTCACCGTTGGGTGTTACCATTTTATTACAATCAGCAACCCATTGGCTTGCTCACCTTTGCCTATAGCACTGCCCCGCCACTCTCTCGTCAAATATGGCGTTTTATGACGCAACTATGGGAAGACCTAGCATATGTCTTAGAGATGTATCACCTACAATACGAGACCCAAAACCATGCCACCCAAACTGCGTTCATGGTTCTCCTCAGCCGCATGATTAATGAAAATCTGGAGCTAAATACCATTCTATCCCTAACCTTAGAGCAAGCTGTGGCCTTGCTTGACGCGTCGGGCGGGGGAATTTGGTTGCTGACCGAGGACGAAATAACCCTAGAAGTGGCTTCATTCCTCAGTGCTTCCTTCCACCGCCCCCATTTGGCGACACAACATAAAGGGCAAGGGTTAATTGGGGCAGTCGCCCAAACTGGACAAATATTACACACCACCACCCCCGCGCAAGAAGCCCATTTTCAGCCTGACTTAGACCAAATTGAGGGTCTGACGACCTATAGCTTACTTGCCATGCCCCTGTGCCACCACCAAAACATCATTGGGGTGTTAGCCCTTTACCAAAAAAAGCAACGCCCCTTTAATAACCGCGAAATAACCCTCATGCAGGGTATCGCTGGCCTCGCGGCTTCCGCCATCTCTAACGCTAAAATGATGGCCGCGTTATGGCATGACGGCCAACAACGCCAGGCCTTGTATGAGATGAGCCAAGAAATCGCCCAGGGGTTAGATTTACAAGTAACACTTGACCGTACCCTGCAATGGACAACCCAAATGACTCAAAGTGACATGGGGCTGCTTTGGTTGGCTGATAACCAACCCCGTAAAATCGGGTTTTATCTCGCGGCAACCCTGGGTGATGGCTTAATGGGAACGACGGGCAAGCTCAATTTAGAACAAGGTTTCACTGCTTGGGTTGTCCAACACCAAAAAGCCTTAATCATTAATGACCCCACCAACGACCCACATTATACCATCACCATGAATCAATTATTTACGGTGTCTATTCGTAATTTATTATCCGTACCAATGGTATATGAAGGTAAAACTATCGGAATTCTAATTTTACTGAATAAAAAAAATCTCCTTTTTAACGAAGCAGATGCCACATTAATGTCAACTGCGGTTGAAATTGTGGCAGTGTCGATAGAAAATGCCAAGTTATATCATCAAACGGTCAAATTACACCAAGAAAAAGAGATGTTCCATCAACATGCCCTTCAAGGGGAGCGTTTAGCCACTGTGGGCCGCCTCACCGCCACTTTATCTCACGAAATAAATAATCCGATGCAAGCCATTCGTGGGGCCTTAAGTCTGGCCTTAGAAGATTTAGATGACCGTGCCGAACTAGAAATTTATCTTAATTTATGTTTAACTGAATCAGAACGAATCGTGCAATTGGTCAACCAAATGCGCCAAATTTATCGCCCTCATGACGATGTGGCTGAAAAAGTAGATATTAATCGCTTATTAACCGAGGCCAGTTCCATTGCGTATAAAGAACTTAATCACCAACATGTCAGCCTAGAATTAAAATTAGCCCCGCAATTGCCCCGTATCATGGCTATTGCCCATCAATTACAATTAGTTTTTCTAAATACTCTCCTTAACATGGGACAAGCCATTAACAAAGTGTCACGGGGTAAATTAGAGGTGCGTTCATATAGCACCACCGAAGCTATTTGGGTTGATTTTGCCACCAATGTCGCTATCTTTAATGAAGGCGATTGGACAAACCTCTTCAAAAAAAATGCCTTGCAAAGTAGTAGTGACTTGGGGTTAGGTTTATCTTTAAGCTATGATATTATTAGTAATTATCATGGTGAGGTGAGCTTCCGCCAAGCTGATAACCTGACTATTTTTACCATTAAACTCCCGCTAAACCTCACAGGTTTTAAAAACCTGTGAGGTTTTTGAAAAAACGATTCTCGCCCCATGAACCCATTCCATATTCTCATCGTTGACGATGAACCCAATGTTCGCTTAATATTAGAACATGCCCTCAAACATGAAGGCTATGTTTTGGAAACCGCCGCGCATGGGGCAGAAGCTATCCAAAAAATAGGCCAAGCATACTATGATTTAATTGTGTTAGATTTGTACATGCAGCCCGTAGATGGCTTGCAGGTGCTTTATGCGGCGCGGAAGCAAGATGCAGAAGTAATTATTATTATCCTCACCGCCAACAGTTCCGTTGAAAGTGCGATTGAGGCTCTCCGTTGGGGGGTGTTTGATTATCTGCTTAAACCCGTCTCCCCCGAAAGTTTACGCCAACGCGTCCGCCAGGGTCTAACCCAACGGCAACAAACCTTACAACAAAAGCAACTCCTTCAGCAAATTAACCACCTCCGCGAAACTTTTCGTGATTTAGACAACTTACCCTCACCTGAACTAACCCCACCCACGTTGGGGCCACGCTTTATTTATGCGGGTTCGCTGGTGCTGGATTGCCACCATCGCCAAGCCACGCTTAACCAAACCACCCTAGATTTAACCACCAGTGAATTTGATTTACTCCTCTGCCTAGTGAAAGCCACGCCCAACCCCATGTCCCCCCGTCAATTGGTCAATTGCGCCCTCGGCTACGATTGTGATGAGGTTCGCGCCAAAGAAACCATCAAATGGCACATTCACCACCTCCGCCGCAAAATTGAAACCGACCCCAACACGCCTCACTATATTAAAACTGTCCGCTACAAAGGCTATATGTGGAGTGGGGAGTGAGTGATGAGTTAGGAATGATGAATTATGAGTAGAGTTTATACCGATTAAAAAATCGTTGGCATTTTGTAGGGGCAATGCCTTGTGCTTGCCCCCATTGCGGGCAGGGACAAACCCTGCCCCTACGAAAATCAGTAAATCGGTATAATCAGTATATCAAGATTTGGGCGTAATAATTAAATCCCCCTCACCCCCGCCCCTCTCCCACAGGGCGAGGGGAGACAAGATACACCCTCTCAGACAAGATACACCCTCTCCCTTTGGGAGAGGGCAGGGGTGAGGGTATAAATCTTGATATACTGATAATGTCTAGTGAAAAACAAAAACCAAACTCATAATTCATCACTCCTTACAACTTTCACCAACTTTTGCTAACCATCCATGCCCAGATAATCTGATATGATATAGCTTAAGAAGTTTCATTTACGGGAGACCTACCAGGTTTTGGAAATCTTGCAGGTCAAAAACTATGAAACCTTAACTCTATCTATGCGAAACAAACACATTCTCATTGTTGATGACGAACAAAATATTTTGGCGGTGCTAAAAAACGCCCTTCGTAAAATGGAGCCAACCTACCAAATTACCACCGCCTCCGATGGTTTTATAGCGTTAGATAGGTTACAGGAAAAAACCTTTGATTTAGTTATCACTGATTTTAACATGCAAGGCATGGACGGTTTAGAGTTGGTCGAAGCCATTCATTATCAACAACCCCAAGCCAAAATCATCATGATAACGGCGTATGGTTATGAAGGCATTGAAGAAGATATTGCTCGTTTAAGAGTATTTCGCTATTTAGCCAAGCCATTGGAAATAAAAACCCTCCGCCAAGTGGTGGTTGAGGCATTGATGGAAGCCACCACCAACCGCCCTTCCATCTTTATGATTTCCAATGAGCAATATGATACGATTCATAAGCTCCTCAAACAATTACAAACTGATATAAATGGCCGTTGTATCTTCCTAACCACTACTAATGGCGACACGGTAGCCCGCATGGGCGATACAGGTAAAATTGCGGTGGAGAGTTTGGCCTCCGTGTTGAGCGCAAGTTTGGTTTCCCTCTTAGCGGCGGGACGAGTGTTAGATAAAAGTGAAAATACGGTTAATTTGGCTTATCATGAGGGCAAAAATGAGTTTTTATATGCCTTGAATATTGGCGAAACAATGTTACTAATTATTATTATTGACCGTACCGCTTATAGTAGCCGTTTAGGGTCAGTGTGGTACTACACCCAGCAAGCGGCTCTTAATCTGAATAAAACATTACAGGATACCAGTTATACTCGCCCCGAAGCGGTGTTTAGTGAGACGATGGAAAGCTCTTTTGATGATGAATTAGATAAATTATGGGGGAATTAATATCGGGATAGGAGTTAAGCAAAAACCTTGTCTACCCCCCTTAATCCCCCCGACATCGAGGGGAAATTTTACTCCCTCTCCTACATAGGAGAGGGTTGGGGTGAGGTTTTTATGTAACACCTATAACTATAGGACTTAATCATGGCAAATACAGCAAACCAATATTATCGCTTGCGAAGTGGGCTAACCATTTTGCCCTCACACCAACGCAATATTGATGATATTCTCTCGAAATTAGTACAGAAAGTTCCCGCGCGGTTCGTATTATTAACCGATGTTACAGGTCAAATTATCTCGGTGCGGGGCGAACAGGGCAAAATTAATGTCGTCGCCCTGGGGTCGCTGGTGGCGGGGGATTTAGCAGCCAGCCAAGAAATTGCCCGTTTAATGGGCGAGTATGAAGATTTTCAGATGATTTTGCGGGAAGGCCAACTCACCCACACCTTTATTGTAGAGGCAGGCCGTTATTTTGCCTTAATGGTGCAAGTGTCGCAGGAAGTGCCATTGGGCTGGGCGCGCATGTTAATTCAAGATGCCTCAAAACAGCTACCCGCCGTCATGGAAAAAGAGTTGGATAAACAAGACACCGCCTTTAGCCAAAAAATGGAAGCAGAAACCAACCAAGTTTTAGAAAGCGAAAATTTATCAGACCTGTTTGATGACGCGCTTGATGACCTGTGGTCGGAGTGATAACGAAATGTTTATTAATTGGCAATTACGTGAACTTAACCTCAAAGTGGTTTATTATGGGCCAGCTTTAAGTGGTAAAACCACCAACTTAGAGCAGATTCATGCTAAAGTTGACCCGAAACGACGCGGCGAATTAGTCTCCCTTAAAACACAGGAAGACCGCACTCTTTATTTTGATTTCTTACAAATCGAATTGGGTAAAATTAGCGGCCTCACCCCCAAAATCCATCTCTACACGGTGCCAGGACAAAGTTATTATGAAGCCAGCCGTAAGTTAGTGTTACGCGGGGCCGATGGCGTGGTCTTTGTGGCCGACTCCACCCCCAATCGCCTCCGCGCCAATTTAGAGTCGTGGCAAAATCTCAAAACCCATTTGGCCTCGCTAGAAATTTCCTTCACCGATATTCCCATGGTGGTGCAATTTAACAAACGCGATTTACCCAACGCCACCGCCATTACTACCTTGAAAAATGTCCTACGACTCAACGGGCAACCCACGTTTGAGGCTACGGCCATGCAGGGGCAGGGCGTATTTGAAACGCTCAAAACGATTATCAATGGTGTGGTCAAACAGGTACAAAAAGAAATGAAATAATCATTTATGTTGGGTCAATTAGGCAAATAAACCTCACCCCATCCCCTCTCCCACTTAGGAGAGGGGTGATTTTACGCCCTCGCCCTATCTACCCCCCTTAATCCCCCCGACATCGGAGGGAGATGTTGCTCCCTCTCCTACTTAGGAGAGGGTCGGGGTGAGGTAAACTCTACACTCCTGTTTCATTGACTCAACACAAATGATGATAATTCCTAAACATGAAAAAATCAGGTTCAACGGAAATCTCCCAACTCCTTAATGCCATGAATGTGGAAGGCGGTTTTCCCATCTCCGTTCTCACGGACCGCCATGGCTTTCCCATTGCCTCGGCAGCCAACACAGGCCAAAATGCTGACACGCAATCAGCGGTGGTGGCGATGGTACAAAAAACTGCTTCCCAAGTGCGCGACCAACTCGGCATGGCGCAAACCGATGAAATTTCACTTTATGACACTGATGGGCGGCGGCTAGTCTGTCGCCCCTTTAGCGTGAATGGGCATGATATGATTTTGGCGGTTTTGGTGGCCGATAGAAAAAGCAGCTATCGCCGTTTGACTAATCAGGCTGTGGCCGCTATTTGTAAGATGTGGAAATTATAGCCCTCACCCCCGTCCCCTCTCCCAGTGGGAGAGGGGGGAAATTTTGCTCCCTCGCCTTGTGGGAGAGGGTTTGCTGTTAGCTCTAATAAAAAACCGAATAACATTTGTACTACATCGTTCATTTAGTTTTTATAGTAGCCATTATAAGGCTTAAAGCCTTATAATGGCTGATTAAGTAGTACGTTACAGTTTATATAACTTAATTATCTTAACCTCAAGGAGATAAAATTCATGGAAGATAGAAAAAGTTGGCTCGTCAAAGATGAAGCCGTGTTAGCTGATTTAATCACTTTAATGCAATTGAGTGATGCAGAAAAAGCCGTTTTAGTGAATTATCAAGCGCAAGCAAAAGGCGTGACCGATGAAATGATGGATACTTTTTATGGTCGGTTGCTGAAACATGCGAATACGGCGGAATATTTGGATGGGAAAGCTGAACGGCTGAAACATACCTTAAGTGAATGGTTTGTGCAGCTATTTTCAGGTCAATACGACCAAGCCTACGTCCAAAGCCGCCTGAAAATTGGGCGCATCCATGTGCAAATTGGCTTGCCCGTGCGCTACCCTTTAGCCATGATGGACGTGATGCTACATTACGGGCATAAAATTACGGCGGGCAATGAAGAGGCACAAAATGCCTTTAGCAAATTGTTAGCCCTAGACATTGCCATCTTCAATCAATCATATGAGGACTCGCAATTAAAACATTTAGCCGAAATGGTTGGTAATGAACGTCTGGCTCGTCGCTTACTAACTCAAGAAGCGGCGGTCTAATTTAACCCCAGAACATGGGCTGGTAAAATGAGTTCATTTTACGACTTTATGTTCTGTAACAAACCACATGGCAATGCAAGGTAGTCTGCGCGATATGGATGTCGCGACCCTCATTCAACATAATTGCCAAGACCGAAAAACCGCCCAACTAGAGGTCACGCAAGATGACAAAATGGCCGCGCTCTTTTTTAAGGAAGGGAATGTGGTCTACGCTACGATGGATGAGTTTGAAGGGGAAGCGGTCATCTATCAAATTATTAGTTGGCATGAGGGTAGTTTCAGTTTAGAACTAAATGTTGAGCCACCTGACCAAAATATTACCCGTAGTTGGTCTAGTTTACTCCTTGAGGCCGCCCGTCAGTTAGATGAAAGTAACCAAGAGTTGACTGATTTAGAGTTCTCGCCTGACGAAGCCCCTAGCCAGTTGCACGAAACCTTAACAGAGGCCATGAGCCAATCAGCAGATGTGCAAGGCGCGGCGGTGGTTGGCACCGATGGCATCATCTACGCGGCCATTCTGCCTGAGCAACATGGCCTAGATGAAACCCTAGTGGGGGCTATTTCGGCGGCGGTCTATGGCTTGGCGAAACGAAGTGTAACCCAACTCAAACGGGGCAATTTTAAGCAAATTCTGATTCAAGGTCAAGATGGTTACGTGATTGTAACGGGCTTAAATGCTGACACCTTGTTAGTGGGTTTAACCCATTCCTCCGTCAATTTAGGCATGGCCTTCGCGGAAATACGGGATATAACGAGCCACCTTAAAACAGTGTTGAGTGAGGCGTGAGGAGTTGACTCCTCACTCAACCCTCAGCACTTTTTACCTTATGACTAAACTTATCTTAATGATTTGCCCCCACGATACCGCCCAAAATCCTGAGCGTTGGTACTTTTTAACTCAATATTTATCCCAACAATTAGGGATGCATGTTGAATTTGAGCAAAGCCTCCAATTTTCTGAGTTTCATGAACGGATGGCTGACGCTGATTTGGTCTACGCCAATCCTCAAGATAGTTTGGAGTTACGGCATCAACACCATTTCATTCCCTTAGTAAGACCTGCTAATTTATATGATGAAGTGGTCTTTGTTGCCAGTGAATCTGTTAACCAACCCACTTTAGCCATGTTAGCAGGTCAACGCATTGCCACTGTAACGAACATGTTACTTACAAAAGTGGCCTTGCAACTACTCCATCAGCAAGCTATTCACCCTGGTGAACTTATTAACAAAGATTCATGGTTAGCCGTTGTTAATAGTCTTATTAAGGGTGAGACTGATTTTGCCTTTGTCTACCAAGATACCTATAACAGCCTTTCAGCCACCAGCCGAGAAATGCTCCAACCGTTCTATCGCTCCACCCAGCAAGTTGCTTTTCACAACTTACAGTTAAACCCGCGCCAAAGTCAACATAAAAGTCAATTGGAACAACTCCTATTGCTGATGAATAGTACGCCAAAAGGGGTAGAAGTGTTAGAAAGGTTAAGCATCAGTCAATGGTTAAGCGTCACTGAAACTGAGTTAGCCGTTATCAAAAACCTTATTGAGCAGTACACCTAAATAAACCAAACCGTTAGGAGACCTATTATGGCCAAGAAAAAAAGTGAATTATTAGCTGAAGCATTAGAGCAACTCTTACAAGAATCTTCCGACATTGACGGGGCCGCCATTGTCGGCACAGATGGGCTAGTTTACTCGGCCAATGTGCCGCAACGCGCCCTAGATGAAAACATGGTGGGCGCAACCTCCGCCGCCATTCTCGGTTTAAGCCGCCGCAGCAGCCAACAACTCAAACGCGGCACCTTTCATCAAACCCTCATTCAAGGGGACGATGGCAATATTATTGTCGCAGGCTTAAACGCCGAAACGCTCTTTATCGCCCTGACCGCGAAAGGGGTCAATTTGGGCATGGTCTTTGCCGAAGTGCGCGCCGTGACAGGCCGCCTGGCACAATTATTGTAAGATTTACTGCACAAGGAGTCCAAATCTGAAGATTTGGACTCCGCGCCCTTTATCTAAAGCCCATTATTATTGCGTATAATCTCAATTGGGTATAGAATCACAACTTGATAAAGCCGCACCAAAGCCGAGCGCGACATTGCGCTCGGTTTTGTTTTTGGCAAATTTAATAACTCAGCCTCTACTCTTCATCCTACAAGGCAGGTGGATTTGCCCAAAACCCACCCGCCCTGCCCGTTAGAGTATCTTAATCTTTACCTAAATATGGAACACCTTTCTTTAATTGAGCTTTTACAACGTGAATTTACAGGTTACAATGGCGATAAATTTCGCCAAGATTTATTAGCAGGGCTAACCGTGGCCGCCGTCGCCTTACCTTTAGCCCTAGCCTTTGGCGTGGCCTCTGGTGCCACCGCCGCCGCCGGGCTAGTCACCGCCATCTTAAGCGGTATTATCATTGGCAGCCTATCGGGTGCGCCCTATCAAATCTCTGGCCCCACGGGAGCCATGAGTGCCATCTTAATCGTTATTGCCAATAAATACGGCATTGAAGGCGCGTGGGTCACAGGGGTCATCGCGGGCCTCATCATTTTCGTCATTGGCTTACTGCGTTTAGGCCGCTTCATCGCCTTCATTCCCGCCCCCGTCATTACGGGCTTTACCTCTGGTATCGCCATCATTATTGCCGTCGGGCAAATTGATAATTTTCTGGGCGTAAAAACCGCCGCCGCCGATTCATCTGCCCTTAAGCTACTGCAATATTTTCAAGGTGGTTACACCCCCAATGTACCAACAGTGACAATAGCAGTATTGGTCATGATTACCATGATTTTCTGGCCGTCTCAGTGGGGCAAATATCTCCCTGGCTCGCTGGCAGGTATCATCTTCGCCACCATTCTCAGCCAAATAACGGGCTGGCAAATTGCCATCATCGGCTCAATTCCCCGTAGTATTATTTTAGAGCATCGTCTCCTATTAACCGATATTCCCTGGAATGACGTAAGCCATTTGATAGCCCCCGCCATTTCGATTGCCGCACTAGGGGCGGTTGAATCGCTATTATGTGGCGCGGTTGCCAGCAAAATGACGGGCATCCGCCTCCATGCCAACCAAGAGTTAATTGCTCAAGGCATCGGCAATGTGTTAATTCCCTTTTTTGGTGGCGTTCCCGCCACCGCCGCCATTGCCCGTACCTCAGTGGGCATCAAATCTGGCGGCCAAACCCGCCTCGTCTCCATTATCCATTCTGTCGTTTTATTAGCTTCCGCATTATTACTCGCGCCCATTATTGGCCTCATTCCGTTAGCGGCCTTAGCAGGGGTACTCATTATCACCGCGTATCGCATGAATGAGTGGCACGCCATCCGCTTCATGTTCAAAAACCGCTTTAAGTCAGGCATCACTGCCTTCTTAGCCACCATGATTGCCACTATTACGCTAGATTTAACCCAAGCCATCTTGATTGGCGTGGTCATTTCGGCCGCAATTTTCATGAACCAAGTCGCCAACATGGACATTACGATTCGAGAGATTGATGTCGAGAAAATGCGCCAACGGGGTTTAGATGTGAAAGGAACGTGTGAACACATGCGCGTGGCTTATTTAAGCGGCCCGCTATTTTTTGCGGCAACGGGTTATTTTAATGAAACCTTTAGTAATCTCAAAACCACTAACATCCTGATACTTTCCATGCGCGCTGTACCGATGATGGATTTATCAGGCGTAGAAGCCTTAGGCACGCTGCATGAGCAGTTCAAAAAAGAAGGCAAAATTTTAATGTTATGTGCCTTACAGCCCGCCGTCCAACGCATGTTGGAGCGCAGCCATCTTTATGAAGAATTTGGTGGGGCCGACAACATCTTTTGGAGTGCCGACCGCGCCATTCTAGTGGCCGAGCAACGGTCACTTTGCTTAACCTGCCAGGAGAACGACCCCGTCATGAACATCTTGCGGGAATCGGCGGAAACGTTCTAATGAGTAATAGTCATCCGATGACTAGCTGACTACAACTCGAAATATTTCTTACTCCCTTCCGTTGGCTCACTCGGCGGCTCTTGCGCTAGAAAAAATAACTCTAACAAAGGAAACGCCACACTCGCAAAGAGACCGCCAATGGTTAAACCCATGATGACAGCCACAATATGGAACAATATATTGTCAAACATAAAGATGCTCACCGCCAAAAAGCCTAACGCACACAACGCCATCGTTAGCAAACTAAATAACGCGTGGACTAAATAATCAGTCACAATACTCATAACCGTTTTTAAGTCTATGTCCATCATCAGATGAGCAGCCACGCCAAAATGGGTTCATCATAATGGTTTGGCTACCTGAAAAATAAGGGTTATTACAAAAAATAGTGACCTTTATTTTACCATTGCCATGCCCCAAACCAAAACCGTCCCGACTCAGTTGAGTCGGGACGGTTTGTTTTACTCTATTCGTTTCATTAAACCGTTGCGATTCTGGCTCATTATTCAAAATAGCTATCAATACGGATGAGTCAATAACCATTAGGTAGGAACTCCGATGTCATTGTAACCAAGAATATCCTCTGCCGAACGCGTATCGAACAGCGGTAACGCGGCACATTGCTGCCCAATTCGTAATAATTCATGAGGTAAAATCGCGGTGGGAATAGGTTCAATGGGGAGGAAGTTGGTTTTTTGAGCCGAGATGTTTTTTATGGCAAAATGAATCGCCGCCAAAACATCTTCCCGCGTTAATCGTGGGTAACGTCTCACAATATCGCTAATGGTCATCTCTTGTAATAAAAATTACAACACCGTCTGCACTGACATACCACTGCCCTTGATAATCGGTCTACGGATGGGGTCATAACTGATACGTTCTAACATATTGCCTCCTCTTTGTATTAAGACAGGTTAATTTTAGCTCAATCATTACCTCATGTCAAAACCAAAACCCGCCCCAACCCCTTACGAGTTGAGACGGGTTTTTATTACAGCCACAATTATTACATAACTTAATATTCATAACAGTTATGGCAATAGTTCATTACGATTGACAACCTAGCGAACTGGTCTATAATATGCCCATTAACAACTATCACTCAAAAGGAGTTTTCATCGCTATGTATAACGCTAAATTCTGGTTTAATTTCCTCATTTTAGGGCTAATGCTATTCTTCAACCCCCAGGCCACGGCCCACGCCGCGACCAATGTCGGCGGCGCAATAACCGTTAATACCACCTGGACAGCCGCTAACAGTCCCTATCTCGTCACCAGTAGTGTTTTGGTGCAACAAGGTGTCACCCTCACCATTGAGCCAGGGGTCACGGTCAAATTTGGCTCAAATCTGGTCTTGTCCGTTAATGGCACGTTGATTGCTCAAGGCAACGCCAGTAAGCCGATTGTTTTTACGGCGGATGGCGCGTTAGCCCCTAGCTTTTGGGGCTATATTCTCTTTGGCGACAGTAGCATAGATGCCACGTTTGATGGCAATGGCAACTACACCAGTGGCTCAATTTTGCAATATGTAACGGTGACTTACGGCGGCGGCACTACCGTAGATGGCACCATTCGGGCGGAAAATGCCGCGCCCTTCATTGACCATGCCACGATTCAATATAACGGTGACGACGGCATTAAGGTCGCCAATACGGGCTTATTCCCGCGCCTAACCAACAATATTATTACGAACAATCAAGAAACGGGCATCTCCGTCCAAAGCACGGGCGCGCTGAATATTACGGGTAACACGGTCACGGATAATACAGGAATAGGCATTTCTGTGACAGGCGCAACAGCTACAATGAGTAATAATACGATTGCTCGTAACGCAGGCGGAATTAGCGTCAATAGCCAAAATTCCGTCATCATCAGCGATAACACTATTTCTGAAAATAAAGCCTCTAATGGTGGTGGGATTTATGTTCGGTATGCTACTGTAACGATTAGTGGTAATACTATCAACAATAACAATGCAGCGAGTAGTTATGGTGGTGGCATTTATATCACAAGTGCTGGTGGTAGAATTACTAGTAATGTAATTGATGGTAATACAGGTGGATACATTGGAGGCGGTATCTACGCTGATGGGTTGAGTAATCCTATCCTCTTTATTGACCATAATATGATTACGAATAATAAAACGCCTACATACGGGCTTGGTGGTGGTATTTATGCCTCCTCTGCAACAATTAGTGATAATACCATTTCAGGGAACACTGCGACATCTGGCGGTGGAATTTATGCCACTTCCAGTATTGTCAGCAATAATCTGATATTCGACAACTTGGTAACGGGAAGTGGTGCCTCTGGTGGCGGAATTTATGCCAGTTCGAGTACCGTTAATCATAATACGGTGGTTAATAATTCGAGTGCTGATAGTGCGGGAGGCATATACGTTAATAATAGTGACGTATCTCGCAATAGCTTCGTGGCGAATACGGCCAATTTGGGGCAGGGGATTGTCATTGCGGGTAATAAATCGTTCATTTTTAACACCGTTGTGGGGCAAAGTGGCGGACAAAGTAGTGGCGGCCTTTATGTAACGAAAGGCAGTTTACCCGCTATTAACAATAATAACTTTTATGTGGGACAAAGTTATGAGGTTTACAACGCCAATGCCCAAGCCTCAACTGATTTGAATGTGAAAAGTAATTGGTGGGGCAGCAGTGATGTGACCATGATTGGGCAAGGCATTTATGATTTCTTGGATAACGCTTCATTAGGACTGGCCGATTATAGCGGCTATCTTCTCAGCCCCAATACGACTGCGCCCCCTGTGCCACCAACGGGCTTGCAGGTTACGGTCAATGGCAATGATTTTAACCTCAGTTGGAACGCGAATAGTGAAAGTGACATTGCGGGATATAAAGTTTATTACGATTTGGACGGCAAATATCCCTACGATGGAACGGGCGCGACGCAAGGCAATGCGGGGCTAAATGTCGGCAAGGTGACTCAGACCACCATCAATGGCCTGGCCGCGAATATAAACTATTATTTCACCATACTGGCATATGATAACGATGGCGAGAGCAGTTGGTATAGTGCGGGGGTGGTCAAAATGATCGGCAATACGCAACCAACGGCTACACCCACCCGCGCCCCTACCGCAACGGCCACGCCCATGCCTGGCAGTGGCACCCAAGTCGGCGGACATATCAGCACCAACAGCACTTGGAGTGCGGCGAATAGCCCTTATCTCGTGGTCAACAGCATTTTGATAGACACGGGCGCGGTCTTGACGATTGAACCTGGCGTTACGGTTAAGTTCAAATCTGATTTAGCAATGGTGGTCAATGGCACGCTGATTGCTCAAGGGACAGCCGCCAAACCGATTCTCATGACAGCGCAAGATGGCCCCATTGCAGGCAAATGGGGCTATTTACTTTTTAACAATCTAAGTAATGATGCCACATTTGATGCGGGCGGTAATTACATTGCAGGGTCAATCTTGCAATATGTCACGGTAGAATATAGCGGCGGTGCTGACGGGGTAGATGGCACAATTCGGCTCGATAGCGCGGCCCCTTTTATTGACCATTGTACCATTCAAAATAACAGTGATAACGGCATTAAGGTGGTTAATAATGGCTCGCCGCGCCTGACGAATAACCTCATTACTAAAAATGAAGCAGGGCCGAGTGATCATGGGAGTGGCATTTATGTGGAGGGGAGTGGCTCGGTTATCATTAGTTACAATACCATTAGCGATAACAAAACGGCGGCCTATGGGGGCTGAATTTATCTTAAGGATGCGGTGGCAACCATTAGCGATAATACGATTACCCGTAATATTGCTTCGTCTCAAGGGGGCGGAATTTATGCCACGACGCAACGCGGCAAAATTAGTAATAATTTAATTGAGGAAAATAGTGCCGTCTATGGCGGAGGTGTTTGGGTAACGGGGGTGTCAGGGAATCTCTTTACGGTACGAGTTATATAACGCCAACCTTAAATCAGCCAACACCACTGATTTGAACGCCAAAAATAATTATTGGGGCGATAGCGATGCGGGTCTGTCCATTTATGACTGGTTTGATGACAGTTCCTTAAGTGTGGTTGATACGACGGGGCTACTCTCTAGCCTCGACCCTGCTGCCCCGCCTAGCCCGCCCGCAGGGCTACAAAGAGCCATAATATTCTCTCTAAAACAAAAAAGAGGCCACTCCATACGAGTAGCCTCTTTTTCATGCACTCCCCATTAGCCCGTCAAGCGGTTCAAACGCTCTAGCTCCGTCCGTTCCTCAATCGGCAGCGTAAACTCCACAATCACGCCGACTCTATCTTGGCGATTGGCAATGGCATACATGCCGCCCGCCTCACGCACCAACAAGGCCACCAATGACAGCCCTAACCCCATGCCGCTGACTTCACCCGTGAAATACTTTTCACCTTGATAATAGGGTGTCCAGGCTTTGGCGAGTTGCTCAGGCGAAAGATAAATGCCATCGTCACAAATCTGCACATTCAATTTATTAACCCCCGCACGGGCCACATAAACTGTGACTGTAGGCTCTTTTTGGGGATGAAACTTTTTAGCGTTCTCTAAAATTTCGGAAATAATCACCTCTAGGGTGCGAGGCGAGACTAAAAATTGGACATTGCCTAACCCGTCTTGCCCCAAAATTTCTAGCTGTTTTATGCCTAATGTCTCCGCCATGTTCTTAATATTTATGACAAATAGCGCGAAGGGAAACCGCTCTTCGGTATTTACTAAATTGGGGGCATGGAGATATTGTAATACATCGTTAATTTGTTCTTTTAAGCGGCTGGCACTTTGAAAGGCAATTTGGGCAAATCGAGTCACCTCTTCCCCTGGCATTTTAGAGCCATGTTTGGCTAAAAGTTCCAAATTATTCAACATACCCAAAAGTGGGGTGCGTAATTTATGCCGCACCATTTCATGAAAACCGCGCATATCCCGTTCCAAATTCATCTGGTCTGTTACATCACGCAAACGAATAATGGGGTTGACCTGCGGTTCTGTTAAATTCAAAATATCTACTTGTAACCAAAAAGTGGGGGCTTGGCCCGACTCAGGTCGTAATAAATAACGCGGGCTGTTATTTTCAGGCAATTTAGGCCAATTGTTCCACAATTCTTCTGGTTCACAGGTATATTGCCGTTTTACAATATCCAGAAATTTTTCCGCCAATAACTGATTATCCCCCGATTTAATATCCCAGCCTAAATAAAGGCGCGCCCGCGAGTTAGTATATAAAATGTAATCATCATCATCTACCACCAGGTAGGCATCATCGGCATTTTCCACCACCCATTCAAATTTAGTTCGCTCCAACATCAACCGCCGAAAGCGATTGAGCCGAATAATCGTTTGCACCCGCGCCCGTAACTCATCGCGGTCAAAAGGTTTGCTAATAAAATCATCCGCGCCCGCTTCAATCCCCCTCATCCGCGCTTGCGGCTCATCTAAAGCCGTCAGCATAATGATCGGCACTTCGGCTAAAATAGGGTCTTGCCGTAACCGCCGACACACCTCAAAGCCATCCATGCCTGGCATCATGACATCAAGCAAGATTAAATCAGGAGTTAATTGGGCCGCTTTGGTCAAGGCTTCCACGCCGTTACCCGCAAAAGCCAGTTGATACCCTTTCACTATCAGCAGCCGCTTGATAATATCACGCCCATATTCGTTATCATCTACAATCAAGATAATACTTTTGCGTGACGGATTTTGTATTTTTGGGATTAGTTTTTCATCTTGCTCAGACACGCTCACATCCTTGCCATTGATAAATTATGGCCTAGTTTAAACCTCACAGGTTTTTAAAAACCTGTGAGGTTTTTCGCATACCTGGTAACTAAGGATTATACACCTTTTAACTTAAAATATGAAGCCTTTGAGGGTCACATGATAACTACGGAGATAGTACATAAATCCCACGCCATTATTAATTGACATTTATGACCTCCCAATTGATAATTAGAAAAGTAACCATCAAACCATTAGACATTATACCGAT
>JFJP01037760.1_pt1 | contig 26530 bp, 14 predicted proteins | sample 431651 | NCBI WGS metagenome assembly JFJP01 (sample SAMN02602958, study PRJNA72255) | Microbial mat metagenome, whole genome shotgun sequencing project. | biome: fresh water; feature: sink hole; material: water; isolation source: purple microbial (photo- and chemosynthetic) mats found in...
ACAAAATCGCTTCCGGATTTGGTAGGAGGCAGGTTTATTCTTGCTTTTGTCTGAAGCTGTTCCTGCAAATGTTTTATTTCCTGCGTGTTGGCCGGTTCTACCTTGTCTTTGGAAATGACCGCCTGTATGCTGCCAAACATCACCGTGATGGAGTTGGTGTTTATCTGAATGATTTCGCCTACAGTCTTCTGGTATTTCATTTTCACCTTATCGCCCACCTTATATTCTGGGTCTAGCTTTTCGGGCACAAGTAGGGCAGTGGCAGGCGTATTGGCTTCTTTGCTCTTTTTATCTTCCTTGCGCTTTTTTCGTTGCAGTATTTGCTGCATTTTCGAATCTATATCGGCTTCCTTTTGCTCTATTTTTTCGCTTATCTGCTCTTTGGCATCGTTGAATATCTGCCTTATTTCGCGTGTTTTTTCCTTTTCGGCATTTACCTGTTTTATCTGAAAAATGGCATTTTCAATTTGCTTATTGGCGCCCGAAAGAATCTCGGAAGCTTGTTTTTTTGCGTCGTTGAGTATAAGTTTCTGCTCGGCTATCAGTTTGGTCTGTTTTTCATCATACTTCGCTATCAGCTCTTCCAGATGTTTTTCCCTGTTTTTTATTTCTTTACGCTTGGTTTCGTAGTATCGGCGGTCGCGTTCTATCGATTTCAGGTTTTTGTCGAAGTTGATGTGGTCCTGTCCTACTTTTTCGGAAGCGGAGGAAATGATAGAATCGGGGAGTCCTATCTTGCGGGCTATTTCTATGGCAAACGAGCTGCCCGGCTTGCCAAGCGAAAGCTGGTAGAGTGGCTGTAGCATGTGGCTGTCAAATTCCATGGCGCCATTTATGATGCCCGGATTGTATGTGGCAAAATGTTTCAGGTTTGCATAGTGGGTGGTTATCACTCCCCAGCATCGGCGATTGGTGAGGTCTTCAAGTATCGCCTCGGCTATGGCGCCACCTAGCAGTGGCTCTGTACCCGTTCCAAACTCGTCTATCAGCACTATGGTTTTTTCGTTGGCATGCTTCAGGAAATGCTTCATATTGAGCAAGTGGGAGCTGTAGGTACTCAGGTCATTGTCCAACGATTGTTCATCGCCAATATCCATGAAAATGGAATCGAAAATACCCATCTCGCTAGCATGCCTTACCGTTACCAGCAGTCCGCATTGCAGCATATATTGTATAAGTCCGGTGGTTTTGAGTGCAACCGATTTTCCACCCGCATTGGGCCCGCTTATTACTATGATGCGCTGCTCTTGGGTGAAAGATATATTCAGAGGCACAATCTGCCGTTTTTCTTTCTTGAAATTGAGATACAGCAACGGATGGCGTGCCTCATACCAGTTGAGCAGCGGTTTATTTTCGAGAACCGATGGTTTTATGGCATCCAGGTCAATGGCCAGCAGCGCTTTGGCACGAATAAAATCTATGCGCCCCATGTACACATATTGCAGTTCCAAATCTGGCAAATAAGGCCTGAGCTTTTCTGTAAAATGTGTCAGAATGCGAATTATTTCGCGCTTCTCGGCAAATTCAAGTTCTTTTATTTCGTTGTTGAGCTCGGTTATTTCGCTCGGCTCTATGTATATGGTTTTTCCGCTTGCCGATTCGTCAACTATGGTGCCTTGTATCTTGCGCTTATTGCTCACCTCTACCGGAATAAGCAGTTTGCCGTCGCGCACCGTAATTTCGGTGTCGGAGTCTACCCATCCGTGGCTTTGAGCCTGTTTCATGATGCTCTGTATGCGGCGCGAAATGCCCGAACGTTTCGATTTTATTTCGTTGCGTATGGCCAGCAATTCGGGCGAGGCATTGTCTTTTATCTCGCCATATTTGTTGAGTATTTGGTCTATGCTTTCATACAAAAAGGGGACAATAACTACTTGTTTGGTTATTTCTTTCAGATTGGGGTATTTGTCTTCAGGCGTTTGGGCAAAAAAACGAACCAGACTTCTGATGGTATCCAAGGAGCGTTGCAGGTCAAACAATTCATCGGTGAAAATGTACGTTCCATCAATATACAGCCTTGAGAGTGTATTTCGTAGGTCGATGTAATACGAAGTTGGAAACTGAGTACCAAAGCGCATTATTTCCATCATCTCAAAACTCAATAGCAACTCAGTGTCTATAGAGGCATGGTTGGTCATGAAACTGATATCCGAAACATGGGTTTTACCCAAATCGCTCAGGCATTTGCTTTCAAGCAGCAGACGAATTTTATCGAAACCAATTTTTTCTTCAAAATTTTGAGGATATAGCACTTTGTAATGTTTTTAAGTAAATCTGGCTGCAAAATTATAAAAACGCGCATTCAATTTCACCCCAAACCAAAAATATAAGTATGCAAAAAAATGAATAGTGAGCATTTCACATTGGCTTTATCACAAAATCTTGTATATTTGGCTAAGAATACACATATGTTTACACGTTTACGCTATATACTCTTATTTATAGGGCTGCTTAGTAATTTTGTGGCTAAGCCACAGGCATTTACAGAACCCAAGCGTGCCGAGTATATATTTTACGTGATAGAACGTATCAAGTGGCTCGATACCATCACATCAGCCAATTTTGTAATAGGAATTGCAGGCAAGGAAGATGAATTGTACACCGCCCTTATCGATCAGGCCAAACTGAAACCCCAGCTGCAAGGCAAAAGCGTCAAAATAGTTCAGTTCAAAAAGATTGACGATATAAAGGATGTGAACGTGATTTTTTCTAACAATCGCTCCGGATTCAACATAAATCAGATTTACACCAAAGTAGCTGGCAAAAGTGTACTCATAATAGGCGAAGATTATGAGTTTGAATCGGCAATGGTGGGTTTTGTAGAAGTGGAAGGCAAGCGGAAATATACCGTAAACGAAAAAATGCTTGCACAGGAAAAACTGGAACCCAACAAGTTGTTTCTTGCTTTGGCTATCAAATCACGTGAGCAATGGATGGACGAATTCAGGAAGCAACGCGAGCAAATGGAAGAAGAAATTGATAAGCTGCGCGAAGCACGCCGAAAGATACATGCACAGCGCGATACCATCAGTCAGCAGCAAAAGGCCATAGATGCCCAGACACTAATGCTTAAGCAGTTGGAGGAAAATATATCTAAAACACAGGCCAATCTGGAAGTGAAACTTAGCCAGCTGGCCGAGCAGGAGAAAAATATAAACAACCAGCGTCGCGTGCTAGCTAAACAAAACGAAGATATAAATCAGCAGAAAGGAATGATAGTTGAGCAGAAAAAAGTGCTCAACGAACAATTGGCCAAAATAAAACTTCAGCAGTTGGTGCTTTGGTTGGCCGTGGTATTTATATTGTTGGCTATCAGTTTGGTGTTTTTTATATACCGAAGCTATCGTATCAAAAAAGAAAGCAACAGGCAGTTGCAGGAAAAAAATTACACCATAGAGCAGCGCAATATGGAGATAATGCAACAGAAGGAAGAGATTGAAGCCCAACGTGACGAAATAGAAGTACAACGTGATTTTGTGATGAAGCAAAATCAGGAGATATCGCAGCAGAAGCATGAAATACAGCAATTACCACCCGATGAGGTGCTGTCGGCCATTGCGCCAAACCACTTTACGCTCAACTTGCCGCGCGATATAGTGAGTGGTGACTATTATTGGGCTACCCAAAGGCCGGATTATAATATTCTGGTGGTGGCAGATTGCACAGGGCATGGTGTTCCGGGTGCTACCATGAGTATGCTCGGAGTATCCTTCCTGAACGAAATAATGACTCGCCACGAAAACATAGAGGCAGGCCAGGTGCTTGATGAGCTCAGAAGGTTGGTGATAAAAGCACTTCACCAAACCGGAAAAGAGAACGAACAAAAAGACGGCATGGATATCTCGCTCTGCATCATTTTCCACAAAGAACGAAAACTGCAATTTGCAGGGGCCAACAATCCGCTTTATATGGTGCGCAAGTTTACCGAGGGGTATCCGCTGCCCGACGATGAGAAAAATAAACTCTCAGATTATACCAACGAGCAAGGCGAACTATACCAATTGGCACAAATCACCGCCGACAAAATGCCTATAGGTATATACCTCAAGCTTACACCTTTTACAACCAATACCATACATTATCTTCCGGGCGATACATTCTATATGTCGTCCGATGGTTACTCCGACCAGTTTGGTGGGGCTACCGGCACCAAGTTTATGTCGAAAAAATTCAAACAACTATTGCTCACCATTCAACAAGAACCCATGGATCGTCAGCAGCAAATTCTGCACGAATCGCACATCAAGTGGAAAGGTACCGAAGAGCAGGTCGACGACGTCATGGTTATGGGTTTCCGCATAGACTGAAGCTATCCGTTTGTTTTCTTTCACCCGAAAAAATAAAAAAAATAGCCTACAAGTATGCACCGATAGGCTATTTCTTTAACCGGAAAAAATTGCTTAATACCGGTAAATCAATACATAAAATTATTTACGCATAGATTCGTCACATACGTATTTCACTTTATTTCCATCAGGATCGGTATCAGTTACACCATCCACTGCATCCAAATCAGAGCCACAATATTCTATAGATGTTCCTTTTGTGGATTCTATTGGATTATTATTCTCATCTAGTTCGACGGTATAGCAATACTTGCAGCCATCGCCATCGTCATCGGCACAAGCAGAGAGGCCCACCGAAATCAAAGCCAGACCCAATAGGGCAAACATCATTTTCTTCATAGTTCCAAATTTAAAAGTTCATACAAAAATAACGTACTAAGATGTAAAATCATATAAATAGGTTGCAATAAATTTGGAGATAAATTGAAATCTGCTAATTTTGTTGATGTATTTAAATTATTGTATAACCGGATTAATATACAACGCCAGGCTAAAACAAATGTACGTGTAAATGATAATCCACTACTAACAAAAGATTTATGAGTAGTCCTATGGAATATTTAAGCAGGTTAAAAATATTCAACAACGTCGGTCTGTTGGATGAAAATATTTATCTGAGCTACAAAGGCCCCATAGATGCTCACATCTTGAACGTACTTGGCGATTACATCCGTAAAATTATTGGCAGAAATCCGAAAGTAAGCAAAAAGTTGTTTTCAGTATTCATTGAGTTAGCACAAAATATAAGTTACTATTCGGCAGAAAGCGAACGGCTTATAGAGTCGCGCGCATCAGGAATAGGTGCCATACTTATAGCCGAGATGGATACCAAAATAGCTTTCGTAACAGGAAACAAGGTAAACAAGGCAGATGTAATGTCTCTACTCGAAAAATGCGAACATATAAACTCGCTCAACAAAGAAAAACTCAGAGAATTTAAACGTGAAGAAATAAACCGGCCATTCGGTGCAAATGATAGCGCTCACATCGGACTTATACAGGTAGCGCTCACAGCCGATTATCCGCTTGAAGTAGAAGTTTCTGCAATAAATGATGATACTACATTTTTTGCCATTTCAGTTACCATTGACAAATTTAAATAGGCATTAATCATGGAAAATATCTATATAGAAGGTTCTAACGACGTTTATTTCGTACCTACAGTCAATTTCGATGCTGAGAAGGGGTATTGTGAAATTGCGGGCGAATCTTTTTTGGCCGAAACAGTCAAGTTTTATTCACCCCTCATCAATTGGCTCGAAGATTATACTACTCAAAAATTAGGGCCGCTTGAATTTGTTTTTAAACTATCTTATTTCAATACCAGTTCTTCAAAATGTATTCTCGACCTTCTCAAAGTCATGAAGAAATATCAGGATCATGGAGGTAAGGTACAGGTTTACTGGCATTATGATATTGATGATGCCGACATGCAAGATGCACTTGAAGATTATATCATCGACACCGGAGTATCTATTGAATTAATGCCAATTAAAGACTAATCGTACACTTTTTTTAGCCTGAGCGAGGTAAATGCAATTCACTTTTTTTTGATCAAAATGATATAAAAGTGTTGAATAAATTGGAACATTTATTGTACCTTCAATTTCCAATAAGAACAAGTCCTGAGTATTTTGAAAATATATTTTAAGTATCTGATATTTAGTTTGTTATTTCTTACGGCCCAAGTTGCTTTGAGTCAGGATGAATTGCATTATCAGAAAAAAGCTGAAATGATTTTTGAAATACCTAAGTATCTGATATGGGAATTTGATGAAAATATTGAAAATCTGACCATCGGTTTTTACGGTTCACCAAATTCTAAAGTGTTGAAAGAACTCAAGAGAATAAGCAAACGGGGGTATCCAAATGGCACACAAGTATCCATCATTCCGTTCGAAAATGTAAACCAGATAAGCAAAACCCACGTTTTGTATGTGAGTTACGAATTCAATTCTTTGGTGAAAAGCATTAGAGACCTTACTAAAAACAACAACACCCTTATAATAACCGATTCATATACCAGCAAGAAAATTGCCATGGTCAATTTTCGTCCCATAGGTTCAGATGGCTTGCTTATATTTGAAATGAATCCCGATAATATTGATAATAGTGGAATCATTGTAAACAAGCGCCTTTATGCCATAGGTGGAATGGATATTGATAAACGCGATCTGGTAGAAGAAACAGAAACTGAGTTGCAAAGCGAAAAAGATAAAGTAGAAAAACAAAAAGCCGAGATTAAAAAGCAACTTGCGCAAATAGATGAGCAAACCCGCAAAATACGAGAGCAACAAAACTCCATAAACGAACAGCAGCGCCGCATAGACGACCAACAACAAAAAATTGACTTACAAAAACTGGAGCTCCAAGACTTATTGCGCAGAACCAAGGAACAACAAGAAGCACTTCTTACCAAAACCCAAATTTTGGAAGAACAGGAAAAAGCCATAAATCAGCAACGTGAGCGAATGCTGGAGCAAAAACTTGCTGTGGAGAAACAAAATAAAGTACTCCTAGACCAACGCGAAGAAATTGAAAAACAAGAAACCCGTATAAAAGAAATAAATACCGACTTGGCGCGCCAAAACCTGATAATTGAAGCTCAAAAAAATTTACTACTCATATTTTTTGCGTTTTTTGTAGTAGTGCTCGTACTGGTTATAATTATATTCAGGGCTTACCGTATAGTTAAGCGGGTAAATTCTGAACTTTCAGCTAAAAATGAAGAGATTTCGGCGCAAAAAGAAGAAATATACCGCCAGAATATTTACACCGAAGCCATGAATAAACAGTTGGAAAAACTCTCCATCGTGGCCAGGGAAACCAGAAATGCCATTTCGGTACTTGATGAAAATGGCGATTTTGAATGGGTGAACGTTGGTTTTACCCGCATTTACGGTTTTACACTGCAGTTATGGATTCACGAGAAAGATGCCAATATACGTATAGCCGACTCCAATCCGAACATCAGAGAGCTTTTCGATGCTTGTATTATACACAAAGAGCCAATCAGTTACGAATCGAAAATTGTAACAAGAGCAGGCCAGGAAATTTGGGCGCAACGTACACTCACTCCTTTGGTTGATGCTCAGGGAAAAGTGAATAAATTTGCGTTGGTAGATTCAGATATCACCGAAATAAAAAAGGCGAAACTCGAAATTGAGTTGCAGAATGATAAGATTTTGGCGCAAAGCCATGAGTTGGAACTTAAGAATATTGAGTTGCAAAAATTATCTCTCGTAGCTTCTCAGACCGACAATTCTGTAATCATTTTCAATTCCGATGGAGATATAGAGTGGGTGAATGATGGTTTCTCTCGACTTCTGGGAGTTTCGCTCGATGAATTTGTAATTAGATACGGACGTAACCTCTTCACCTCAAGCCTGAATACCAATATATACGAAGCTGTGAATGAAAGTATTAAACTTCACAGGTCTGTCAATTACACAGGGCACACGGTGACCAATGCCGGCAGGGAGCTATGGATACAAACCACACTTACGCCTATACTCGATCCAAACGATAAGGTATTAAAGTACATAGCAATAGACTCAGACGTTACCAAAATAAAGCAAGCTGAAAATGAAATTGCCCGCCAGAAGCAGCAAATCATGGACAGTATCATATATGCAAGGCGCATACAATCGGCAGTACTTCCACCTGAAGAACTTATTGAGAAAGTATTTGCGGAGCACATGATTGTGTACCGTCCGAAAGACATTGTAAGTGGCGATTTTTACTGGATCAGAGAAGTTGCAGATAAGATATTCATTGCAGTGGCTGACTCTACCGGTCACGGAGTTCCTGGGGCACTTATGAGTATGTTGGGGGTCGCATTCCTCAATGAGATTGTAAATAGGTTGCCAGTACCACGTGCAGATCAAGTGCTCAACGAATTGCGAGAACGGGTAAAAATATCGCTACGCCAAACAGGTAAGCGAAATGAACCCCAGGATGGTATGGATATAGCCTTGATGGTAATAGACAAAGAATCGCGCGAGATTGAATTTGCTGGTGCCAACAATCCATTGTTTATAATTAGTGGCGAAACACAAATCGAACTAAAAGCTGATTGGATGCCTATTGGTATTTTTATTCGTGAAAAGCCTTTTAGTAAACAAACTTACATGTACCATCCCGGCGATATGCTATACATGTTTTCCGATGGTTTGCCCGATCAGTTTGGGGGGCCCGATGGTAAAAAATTCATGCTCAAGCGACTCAAAAAAGTATTCTACGACAATCGCAAGGAGTTGATGAATAAACAACAAGAAGTTCTTAACAAAACATTGGATGAATGGCAAGGCAGACACAGGCAAATGGATGATATTTTGGTTATGGGGATAAAACTACTGTAGAACAGAATGGACAATTGATATTTGATATTTGATAATTGATAATTGATAAGGGATAAGGGACAATTGATAGTTGATAGTTGATAAGGGATAATTGATAGTTGATAAGGGAAAATTGGTATTACACGGAACATGAAAGAGAATATACTGAAAGATAAGACTATAAATTTTGCGATTAGAATTGTCAATTTGTCAAAATACTTAAATGAAACTAAAGGTGAATATGTTTTAGCTAAACAATTGCTTCGTTCGGGTACAGCCATTGGAGCCCTTGTTCGTGAAGCGGAGCAAGCAGAAAGTAAGGCTGACTTTATTCATAAACAATCAATAGCACTTAAAGAATGTAACGAAACTTTATATTGGTTGGAACTTCTATATAGAACTGGCTATCTTGCTAAAATAGAATATGATAGTATACTTGCCGATGCCACAGAATTAATTAAAATATTGATATCTATAATAAAAACAAGCAAGGTCACATTGAAACGTAGTAATTAGTATATAAAATTATTGATGTTTCACTTATGTTTTAACCATAATCAATTATCCCTTATCCATTATCCCTTATCAACTATCCCTTATCAACTATCCCTTATCAACTATCCCTTATCAACTATCCCTTATCAACTATCCCTTATCCCTTATCCATTATCCATTGTCCCTTGTCCTACGCCAAAGGCACTGTGAATGAGAAAGTGCTACCTTTTCCTTCCACACTGTCAACCCAAATGGTTCCATTGTTTTTCTCTACCAATTCTTTACACAGAATAAGCCCTAGGCCAGTCCCTTTTTCTTTGGAAGTTCCCAACGTGGTATGATGGGTATCTATGCGGAAAAGTTTTTCCTTATCTGCAGGTGCAATGCCTATTCCGTTGTCTTTTACTGAGATTAGCACATCTGTTTCTCGTACAAATACATTCACTGATATAGTTCCCTTTTCTTTGGTAAATTTTATAGCATTTGCAAGCAGGTTTCTGAGTACAGTACTAAACATATTCTCATCAGCCAAAGCGGTTATTTCTCCATCCGGTTTCTGATACTCCACTTTTATACCTTTGTTATTGGCGTTTATACGCACCAATTCAATGTTTTCGTCAACAAGCAAGCACAAGTCCACTTTTTCAGGCCTGTATCTCAGTTCTCCCCTTTGGCTGCGCGACCAATGCAAAAGATTTTCGAGCAAGTTGAACGTTTTGTAAGAAGCGTTATGTACTTCTCCAATCATCGCATGCTTTTCTTCCTCTGTAAAGAAATCATAATTTTCATAAATAAGCCCGGTAGAGCTGATAACTGTTCCCAATGGACCACGCAAATCGTGAGCAATGATGGCAAAAAACTTGTCCTTCATAGCATTTACCCTTTGCAGCTCATCTCTCTGGCTTTCAATTTCTTCTTTCTGCTGCATTATTTCAGCTTCAGCCGATTTTATTTTACTTATATCCGTATCTATTGCAATTACCTGACGCACTTGGTTATTGGAATCCAAAATAGGAGATAGGGTAGTTTGTGCCCAAAACCGGGAACCATCCTGCCGACGGCTTAGAAATTCGTATCTCACTGAAATTTTTTCATTCACAACCCTTTTTACAAATTCGAGTGCGGCAGGATGTGCTGTATAATCTTGCAGGTTTATTTTATGTCCGTTTATGCACTCGTCGTATGTATAACCATACATGCGCGAGAAAGCATCGTTAATCCACAAAAAATCGGCGTTTCTGCTCATTATTATCACGGCATTATCTGTATGGCTGGCTACCTCCGAAAGTTTCTCCAATTCCTTGTTGGCCTCTTCCAATACCGACGCTTGGTTTTTTATTTCTAAGTTTTGACGTTCTATTTCGGTGGTGCGCTCATAAATGATGCGCTCAAGTTTCAGATTTTGAAGTTTGAGCCTGCGCAAATTTATCCACACAGCCAGATATATTATTAAACCCAGCAATACACCATACAATACATAGGCCAATATAGTGCCGTACCAAGGAGGTTTTATTTTGAATTTGAATCTTGTTGGCATGCCTTCTTCGCCATATACATTGCGCGAAACTACTTCAAATACATATACACCTGCATTCAAATTTGTGAAAGTCCTTTCATTGCGTCTGTTCCAGTCGGTCCAGGATTCTTCGTAGCCAATCAATCGGGATTTATATTCGTTGTGTTCTGTAAGTTCATATTGTGCAGCACTAAACTCGAAACTGATGCTGTTGTGCTTATAATCTATTATCAATTTGGCACCTGCTGACTGCTCTAACATGGGGAAAACTTGTTCGTTTTGGGCCGATTTATCCGAAAAGCAACCATCGAATATAACTGAATCTGCCCCCAATTTAACCCTTCGAAGCAAAGTAGGGTAATTTCTGTTTGTATGTGTTCCTTTTTTTTCTGAATACCTGAAAAGTCCTGTACTGGTGGCAAACCAAACCAGACTGTCTTCCGGAAAAATGTTGTGTAATGCAAACCTTGGGATTTGTCTGAATTCGCTTTCGTTGCGTTCAAATTGTCCGTTTTTACCCATCTCAAAAAATCCAACAGCAGTAGGAGAATCGTACCACAGACGTTTCCCTTTTACCCTTAGCAAAGTGATGGGTACAGAATCTTTATTCACGGCATCAAAAAAACGTTCATCGTGCTCAAATCTGAGGTTTGGAAAACTACCTATGGCTCTATAAATACCTTTTTGTGTGGCTATTAGGAGCTTTCCGTCAAACCAAAGTGTGAAATTCTGATCCATTTGAGGCAATCCTTGTGCTGTATCGAAACGGTTGAGTTCATAGGCAGTTGCTTGCAGGTTAGTAGGCTTGAATCTGTAAATTCCATTATAGTAGGTACTAAGCCATAAATTTCCGGCAGTATCCACGCTCATGTCGGTTACAGCTTCATTTATTTCCTTTACAGGTTTGTGTATAATAAAATCGTATCCATCAGGTGCTTTGCTGCTGGCTTCCAGCACACTTATACCGTCTGTTGTACCAACAAATATGTTATTGGGAAACTTTGGGCTTTTTGCGGTACAATATACGTTTCCAAATGATTGGTGCTTCCCGGCTATAGTATCGTTTACAGGCACAACACCGTAGCTTGTAAATGCATATACTTTGTTGTTGAGCGATGTGATAGACCATACTTCGAGATACATTTTACGAACTGGTCTGAATTTTTGACTCAATTCATTTTTTTTGTTTCCCGACTGCAAATAAAACAGTCTTTGCATGGTCCCTACGTACCTTGTTCCATTGTGATTGTATGAATATAAAACAGTTGCTTCAAGACCATTGTTCTGGTCAAATCTGGTAATGGCATTATTGAGGTCTATGCGCGAAATTCCAAATTCGCTGGCTACCCACAAATAGTTATGTACATCTTCGTAAATGTCGTATACACTATTTCCGCCCAAACCTTTATTTCTGTCTATAATCGATTTCAATCTTAAGTTCTTATCTGTAATTACAAGCCCGCCTTCAATGGTTCCAAAAGCATAATCGCCATTTGTAAGCATAATCGCGGCATAAATCGTTTTTTGTGTCAGATATTCTTCTATGTTGCTCTTAATTTTCACTTTCAGTACGCCCTTAAAATCTGGTTTCAACTGGTAGTTTTCATCAAGGGCGCTCATATCATAAATCCAGCTTCCTCCATAATTTGTGTTTATAAGCACTTTGTTATTTTCAAGTATAGGCAACACTATTATTCGGCCATGGGTGCTTGGTGCAAAATCTTCGGACTGCGGTAAATGGATGAGTTTACCATCCTTAAGCATTAAAATGCCACCCGCCAGGTTTATTACAAACAAATGATTGCCAATAGTCATACTTACATTAGGGTGCATAGGCATTTCGAGCACATTTATGCTGTCATTGTTGTAATCGAAAATATAATTATCGGAGAAAAAATAAATATGTTCGCCTGATTCTGCAATTTTCCAAACATCCTGAAAGTTGAGGAAGTTAGCGGGAATTTTGTTTCGAAGAGAAATGAATTTCAAACTACCATTTTTCATAGGTTTCAGGAAGCCAAAGTCATTGGCGGCTCCTGCGAATATTACTCCGTTTTTGGTACACAACAAAGAGCGGGCAATGGTATTATTGGCTGTTTTTATAATTCGCCAGGTACTGCCGTCAAATTCCAGAATTCCATCGGTATTTCCAAAATACATCACATTGCGCTTATCTTGCGCTATGGTCCAGTTTTGTGATTCGGCTGAGTAGTCGAGCGGTGAATAGTTTTGTGTGAAAGGAATACCTTCGTCCGATGAATTCTGTGATTTACCTGTTGATGATAATATAACTAAGGAGATGAATAATAGCAATTTAATTGGATGCATAGCTTATTGAAGTATAAATACAGCCGAAAGGCTAAAGTTATATTTATTCTGCGATGTTTCAAAATACTAAGCAAACTCAGAAATGAAATCATCAGCAATAAACTTTTGTATGCAGCCATAGGGTTCTTGGGTTACATCACTTAAGCCTATTGCGAGTAATATGAGTTTATTAAAAATAAAATGACATATACATCTCTTTTTTATCAAAAGAGCATTCATTATGCTAAAGGATAAAAAATTTAAATTACACTCCGCTTAAAACAATTTAAGGTATATGATTGCACGTTATACAAAGCACTTACTATTTTATCATTATATTTACCCCAATAATTTTTTATAACTTATTTTATATGAAAAAAATATTGCTATTGGTATATGTAACTTTGGTATGTCTCAGTATATCAAATGCTCAGGATAAGCAAATTGATAAGATAAAGAAGCTATATGAGCAAGAAAAATATGCAGATTGCATTGCTAAGACCGATGAGTATATAAAAGATTATCCGGCTGTCATCGAGTTTCCAGCGTATGCAGTTCTGGCTGCATATAAACAATATAATTTGGTGGAAACGGCGCCAGATAAAGATAAGTATATAAACTTAGTACTCAGAAACCTCAATCGTGCCATTCCGAAAAACAAAAACAATCAATTACAAACCATTCTGGCAGATAACTGGAGCCTCATACAGACCGAGATAGCGAAGTTGGGTGATAGCCAGTTCGGTGCCGGAGACAAAGAAAAAGCGGCCTATTATTACGATTATTATGCCCGGTTTTATGCCGATACCACCCAGAATTACCGCAGCATACTTTTTCCTGAAAAAAATGATCAGGTAGTTGTCACAGGAAAATCTAGGGCAGAAAATGATTTTGATGCCATAGATCGTACCTTATTAAAAAACATCAACAAAACCGATGAACAAGGCCGCAAACAAGGGCTTTGGATCAAATTCTATTCTGCAGATGGAACCATGGTATACAAAGTAACTTTCAAAGATGGCTCACCTGTAGGCGATTACCGTCGCTATCATCAGAATGGTGCCATCATGGCCGAAATGTTTTACGACGAGAAAGGCTATGCCAGTGCAAAACTGTACGATGAAAACAATATGCTGCTTGCAGCCGGATTTTACAAAGGGATTATTCGCGATTCTATCTGGACTTTTCACTATGGCGATAAGCTCATGTTGGCCGAAGAGCACTATATAAATGGGGTGAAAACCGGAAAAACCAAAAGCTTCTACGAAGATGGCACTGTGGCTGAAGAATCTGTATGGGTGAAAGGTGTGCAAAACGGAGTATGGCGTCAGTTTTTTCCCGATGGAAAAGTGAAATTTGAAACCAAGATGCTCAACGGGCAGCGCCAAGGTACTTTTTATGCATATTTCCCAAATGGATTTTTTGAAATAAAAGGACAATATAAAAACGATGTACGACATGGTACCTGGCAGTATTACAACACGCAAGGCACCTTGCTGCGCGAAGAGGTATACATTGAGGGCAGGCTCGAAACCGACATAAAAATTGAAAGTATGAAAGCCAATCTGGCCACCCTTCAGAAACGCCAGACCGAAGCCAAAGGTTTGTCGGTGGAAGAAAAGAGCAGACTTACCAACGAAATAGCTGAATTGGAAAAGCAAATAAAACAGTTGGAGGATATAAGCAAAGACGAGGTGGAAAACAAAGAATTGCTTGAACTGGAAAAGAATAAAGGCAACATCATAGATCCTGAAAAATACATTAACAATCCACTTGAGTATTTTCAAAAAAACAGGTCGGGTGGTAAATAATGAAGTTAAAGGTAATTTAAAAGACAATGAAACAAAATAATGAATATGAATTTCGTAGCATTAGATTTTGAAACGGCAAATCATAAACATACAAGTATTTGCCAAATAGGAATTGTAGTTTTCGAGAATGGAGAAATAATTGATAAAGTTTCTTTGTTGGTTAAACCAACACCAAATTATTTTGAAAATTTACATATTTCAATCCATGGGATAAAACCCGAAATGGTAAAAGAAAAACCGACATTTGATGAATTATGGAACAAAATTTCGCAATATTTTGAGAATAAAGAAATTGTTGCACATAATGCTTCATTTGATTTTAGTGCATTGAGACATACTTTGCAATATTTTAATATTCCGTTTCCTAAAACGACATATTATTGCTCAATGTTTCTTTCGAAACGTATTTTAACAGGTTTGATAAATTACCAATTACCAACGGTTTGTAAGCATTACAATATTGATTTTAACCATCACGATGCTTTAAATGATGCAATAGCAGCAGGTAAATTAGCGATAAATCTTTGCAAAGATCAACAAGTTAATTCTCTACAAGAATTAGCAACAAAATTGAATTTTAGAATAGGCAAATTGCTTGATAACGATTATATCCCATTTTCAACAAGATCAGAACGTAAATCAAATTGGAACAAAACGTTATATGATAATATATCACCACAAACAAATGAATTTGATGACGAACACCCATTTTTTGAAAAATATGTTGTATTTACAGGTGCATTGTCAAATTTAAATCGTGCTGATGCTATGCAAATGGTTGTAAATGTTGGCGGATTTATAAAACCAGATAATTTGACACAAAAGACAAATTATTTAGTTGTTGGCAATTATGATTTTGGTCAATACGGAGATGGTTATAAATCGTCAAAATTACAAAAAGCCGAACAATATATTCAGAAAGGACTTGATATAGAGATAATTTCAGAAAATGATTTTTTCAAAATGGTTCACTCAGAACAAACTAAATATGAAATTACTCTAAACCAAATTGAAAAGGATAGCGAACTACTTTTGAACCGTAATAAATACAACGAATTATCAAAAAAAGACGTATTTTTCACTTCTCATTTGTCAATTGAAAGAACACAAGCATTTCAAATGGTTGGTAATTGTAGTGGATACGGACACGATTATGATTTATCAAACGAAACAAGTTTTATTGTAATAAGCAATTTTACAATTGAAAAATTAAAACAAGGAACAAAAACAGAAAGTGTTTTACAAATTGAACAATTAAGAAACAATGCCCAAAACCGTGGCGAAGTTCAAGGAATTAAACTGATTGACGAAACAACTTTTTACGAATATATGAAAAGACGTGAGCAATTTCAACACAAAGAGATTGTAATGCACATAAACGAGTGGGAAGTTGACGAAAAATTTCGAAATAAATGATTGATAATGAATAAAATGCCCTTAATATATGGTAGCCAATAATTGCCGGTTTTCGGGCCAACTTGGTGCTTTTACGAACCGAAGTGCTAAAATGATACGAAGGTGCTGTAAAACAAGCAATTATTACTAACATTTTTCTTTATATATCAGTTCTTACTTTTAACATAAATTGTATCAATATGAGATTTCGATTTTTCTTAGCATTCTTAGGCATGTTCCTTTACGGATATGTGTCTGTAGCACAGGTGCTCATTGCACCAAATAAATATTGGGTAGGGTTTTCAGATAAAAACAATTCGACATACAGCACCAGCAGGCCAGAGGAATTTTTGTCGCAAAAGGCTATTGATAGGCGTATAAAGCGCAATATATCAATCACATCGCAAGATTTGCCTGTGAACAAAAACTACATCGACAGTGTTGTAGCTAAAGGTGCTCAGGTTCTGGCAGTAAGCAAGTGGCTCAATGGAATAGTGGTACTGAGCGATAATCCTTTGGTAATTGAGAATATAAAAAACCTCAGTTTTGTGCTCAAAACTGTTCCCGATGTGGTGATTAACAACACTACCGACAACAAAGAAGTGAGCAAAAAGGAAGTCATTATAAAAATTGCAAACGAGGAAAAATCGAAAAACAACATGGACTATGGTTCTGCCACCAATCAGATTGAAATGCTGAATGGCCATTTGGTGCACGCCGAAGGTTTTTGGGGGCAAGGAATGACCATAGCTGTGCTTGATGCAGGTTTTTATAATGTTCACAAAATTCCCGGATTTGCAGATATGATTGCCAATGGACGCTTACTTGGTACCAAAGATTTTGTAGACCGCGACGATTATGTGTATGATGCCGACTATCATGGCATGAAAGTACTCTCTACCATGGCAGCTTGGGAGCCAGGCAAATTTGTGGGTTCTGCCCCTAAAGCCAATTATTGGTTGCTTCGTTCTGAAGATGCTGATTCTGAATACATCATCGAAGAATATTATTGGGCAACCGCTGCCGAATTTGCCGATAGTGTGGGTGCTGATATGATTACCAGCTCTCTGGGATACAGCAATTTCGATACAAATCTGCTCAGCCATACCTATGCACAACTCAATGGCGACTCAGCCCCTGCTACCCGAGCTGCTGATATAGCTGCTTCAGTAGGTATGTTTATAGTGGTGAGCGCCGGCAACGAGGGCAACGACTCTTGGCAATATATTACCTGCCCTGCCGATGCCGATAGCGTACTTACTGTTGGTGCAGTTGACAAATATGGCCAATATGCATATTTCAGTTCTACCGGCCCAACAGTGGATGGGCGTATAAAACCTGATGTTGCCGGAAAAGGAATGTTCACCACAGTATACGATGGCGATGGTTCTGTTACCTCTTCTAGCGGCACTTCATTCTCTGCACCCTTGGTAGCTGGCATGGTGGCTTGCTTATGGCAGGCTCACCCCGAACTATCAAACATGCAGATTCTCGAAGCCATTCGCAACAATTCTAGCCAGGTAAACAAGCCCGATTCTCTGCTTGGGTATGGCATACCCGATTTCAATCTTGCTCTGCTTTACCCCGACAAAATTGAAACCAATGAGCAGAATACGCTCAATATATACCCCAATCCTTTTTCTGAAATACTCAATATAGATAACCTGAAAGCTGATGGGAGCCAGGTAAAAGTGGAAATAATGGATATGAATGGCAAAACTATTTTCAAAGACAAAATGCGCTTGATTGAAAACACGAATACCCTCAATATTTCATCGCTCAAAACCTTGCCCGATGGTATGTATATCATCAAAATCAAATCTGGAAATGCGCTGCATTCATTCAAAATGCTGAAACAATAAAACATATTATATGGTTCAGGATGAGGGTATAAGCCTATATACGTTGCTCACAGGTATTCGCAAAGTTTTGTACGATACCTACCAGCAGCATACTTGGGTGGTAGCCGAAATAAACTCGGTAACCCGCAACCGCAATGGGCATATTTATCTCGAACTGATTGATAAAAAAGAGGGAAGCGATAAAATTCTGGCCACAGCCAAAGGCATCATATGGGCCAATATGGCAGGTTTTATTGCTTCCTTTTTCGAAGAAACCACCGGACGACCATTATCATCCGGTATAAAAATCCTATTCAGAGCTACCATAGAGTTTCACGAGATATACGGGCTGAGCCTGGTGATAGTAGAAATAGAACCTGCGTTCACTTTGGGTGCGCTCGAAAAGGCACGGCAAGAAACCATAAATAAGCTAAAGGCCGAAGGTATATTTTCTCTCAACAAGGAGTTGTTTATTCCCATAGTGCCCCAGCGATTGGCAGTTATAAGCTCTGAAACCGCAGCCGGTTTTGGCGATTTCATGCATCAGTTGGCCAACAACAAGTATGGCATACATTTTCAAGTTCGGCTTTTTACCGCTTTTATGCAGGGCGACAACAGCCCGCAAAGCATAGCTTCTGCATTTGAAGCCATTTACGAAGAAGTAGACGATTTTGATGCTGTGGTGGTGATTCGTGGTGGCGGATCCAAATCCGATTTGGTATCGTTCGATAGTTACCTGGTGGCTTCTTACGCTGCACAGTTTCCGTTGCCCGTTATTGCCGGTATCGGACACGAGCGCGATACCAGTGTACTCGATTTGGTGGCCCACACTTCGCTCAAAACACCCACCGCAGTGGCCGAATTTGTAATTGAAAAAGCGGGTGCGGTGTACGAATCTTTGCTTTATTTTACTCAAGAAATTGAAGATTTTGCTTCCTCTTATTTTCAATCCCAAAAACAGCAGCTTCAGCAATTGGCCATAAGCCTGAGCCAGCTGCAGCTTCAGAATATCCGCAATCAGCAATCACTCGTACTTAGCCATAGCTTGTCTGTTATAGCCGCGGCCAGGGCTCAGATTCAGGAAAACAGATACACACTACAGCATACCGGCCAACTGCTTAGCCAGAAATCAAAAGAAATCTTGTTTGCCCATAAATTCAAATTCGAAAAGTATTCAGATAAACTGAAATCGGGTTCTGCAAAAGCCTTGACCCACCACACACATAGCATCGCCGATTTGCAAATGAGAGTGGAATCTTTTTCACCCGAAAATATATTGAAAAAAGGCTACGCAATGGTTTTGCACGAAAATAAATTGCTCAAAAGTGCTTCATCACTTCACGAAGGGGACTATTTGAACATTCGCCTGCACGATGGGAGTATAGGCGCAAGGGTAGTTACTGTCAAAACTGACGATATGACAGATAAAAATTGATTTTTGACACTAAATCAAGCCATTTCTGCTGCCATTCCAGCACCCTTGTCAGTATGCATTTGTCAGCCAATTTTTGTATAAATATTTGAATATCCAGATATACAGACGTTTATAATTCATCTGCCCGAAAAATTAAATTCACTGGCACAATGATTGACTATTTGTATGCAAAATTGAAAAATAGAAACTTACAAAACTCAAAAATATCATGGGAAAAATAATTGGTATCGACTTAGGAACAACGAACTCTTGTGTTTCGGTGTTGGAAGGTAGCGAGCCCGTTGTCATAGCAAACAGCGAAGGCAAACGCACAACCCCTTCAGTAGTGGGATTTCTTACAAATGGCGAGCGTAAAGTGGGCGATCCTGCCAAACGTCAGGCCATAACCAACCCCACAAAAACCATCTCTTCTATCAAACGTTTCATGGGCGAGTCTTATGACAAGGTTTCGATGGAAATTGGACGCGTACCATATACCGTAGTGCGTGGCGAAAACAATACTCCTCGTGTGAAAATTGACGACAGACAGTACACACCTCAGGAAATTTCTGCCATGATACTGCAGAAAATGAAAAAAACTGCCGAAGACTATCTAGGTCAGGAAATTACCGAAGCAGTTATCACTGTTCCTGCATACTTCAACGATGCTCAGCGTCAGGCTACCAAAGAAGCCGGTGAGATTGCAGGTCTGAAAGTTCGCCGTATTATAAACGAGCCTACTGCTGCTGCGCTGGCTTATGGTTTGGATAAGAAGAACCACGATATGAAAATTGCTGTGTTCGACCTTGGTGGTGGTACATTCGATATTTCAGTGTTGGAACTTGGCGAAGGTGTATTTGAAGTAAAATCTACCAATGGCGATACCCATCTCGGTGGCGACGATTTTGACCAAATCATAATCGACTGGTTGGCAAATGAATTTAAAAACGACGAAGGTCTGGATCTTAGAAAAGACCCTATGGCCCTTCAGCGCCTCAAAGAAGCTGCTGAGAAAGCCAAAATTGAACTTTCGAGCTCTACCAGCACCGAAATAAACCTGCCTTACATTATGCCCGTAGATGGTGTGCCTAAGCACTTGGTTCGCACCCTTTCACGTGCCAAATTTGAGCAACTTTCTGATGTACTTTTCCAACGTACCCTTGAGCCTTGCCGCTTAGCACTCAAGGATGCCCAGCTAACTGCCAAAGATATAGACGAGGTGATACTCGTGGGTGGTTCTACCCGTATACCGGCCATTCAGAAACTGGTTGAAGATTTCTTCGGCAAAGTGCCTTCAAAAGGTGTGAATCCCGACGAGGTTGTGGCCGTAGGTGCTGCCATACAAGGCGCTGTACTCACCGGCGAGGTAAAAGACATTCTGCTGCTCGACGTGACTCCACTCTCATTGGGTATAGAAACCATGGGTGGCGTTATGACCAAGCTCATAGAAAGCAATACTACCATTCCTGTGAAAAAATCGGAAGTGTTTACCACTGCCGCCGATAGCCAACCTTCGGTTGAAATACACGTGATACAAGGCGAGCGCCCTATGGCCCGCGACAATAAAACCATAGGTCGTTTCCACCTCGATGGTATTCCACCTGCCCCACGCGGTGTGCCTCAGGTCGAAGTTACTTTCGACATCGACGCCAACGGTATTCTGCACGTTTCGGCCCGCGACAAAGCTACCGGAAAAGAGCAAAGTATTCGTATCTCAGCTTCATCAGGTCTTACCCAGGAGGAAATTGAGCGCATGAAACACGAGGCTACTGCTAATGCCGAAACCGACCGTATTGCCAAAGAGCGTATCGACAAACTGAATGGTGCCGACAGCCTTATTTTCCAAACCGAAAAACAACTGAAAGAGTTTGGCGATAAACTACCGGTTGACAAAAAAGGCCCAATAGAAGAAGCCCTCAAAAAACTGAAAGATGCTCACCAACGCCAGGATCTACCTTCGATAGACCAGGCCAGCGCAGAGTTGAACCAGGTTTTCCAAGCTGCTTCGCAGGAAATGTACAACAATACTCAGAATCAGGCTGGTCCTGACTTCCAGGATGCTAACTTCAAGAACCCGAATGCCGGCAACCCAAATGCGGGCGGCAAAAAAGGTGGCGACGAAGTAACCGACGTGGACTTTGAAGAAGTAAAATAACAAACATAAAATTCTTTATACACATTCCCCTAAAAGAGCCGGTTTATGCCGGCTCTTTTGTTTTTTACCTATATCTATTTCAATGATTTATTAGATATTTAGGGGAGCTGGACTGAGGTCATATTTTACATATTCCATACTTATATATAAACTTTGCATATTCTATGAAAACTGATTTATTTGTTCTTGCCTTTTAATTTTTTTTATTCTTATATTTGACTACTTTGTCTAATTAATCACCTCAAATTGAAAAATGTTGAATTAGGATCATATATAAAGGAAAAAGAGTAGAAAAGGGCAACCTTCTAAGGATTGTAGCACAAAAGTTAAATTTAGATATGAGGATTCATTCAAAAATTGAATTGGGCGAACGACAAGTAAATATTGATATGATTAAAGGGTTATCTGAATTATTAGCAATAGGTTTTAGAGAATTGCAAGTAAAAAATTTTTCTGAGAAATGCTATTCGATTACCCAGATCATCCTATACTTAAAGAAGCTTTAAACATGGTAATGAGTAAATTATAATAGATGTCGACTAAGTTTTTTACAAATGAAGATACTAATACTCTGATTAATAAAATTGAGGGTATATTCAAGCACAGAAATATCCATTTTTTTGATGCTTTGGTTGGTTATTTCAGGGCATCAGGTTATTTCAGGATAAGAAAGTTTATAACTAAAACTGAAGAAATCAGGGTTCTAGTTGGGATTAATATAGATAATCTAATCTTCAAAGCTCAGCAGCAAGGTTTGCTTTTTCAGATTGATGAAACAAAAGCCCAAGAAGATTTTTACAATGATATTAAAAAGAATATTCAAGATGCCGAATATGATAAGGAGGTTGAAGACGGTATGATGCAATTAATTTCTGACATTATATCCCAGAAACTTCAAATCCGAATTCATCCTAAGCAGAATATCCACGCCAAAATTTATATTTTCCGTGAGAAAGAAAAACATGACCATGGTTACGGTTCTGTAATAACTGGTTCGAGCAACTTAACTGATGCTGGCCTTTCACATAATTTTGAATTTAATGTTGAATTACGTGATAATACTGATATTGAATTTGCTACTGAAACATTCGAACGGTTATGGCATGAATCAGTGCCTATTGCTGAAGAATTTATTGATAGATTAAAGAAAGAAACATATCTCAACGATTCATTTACACCCTTTGAGGTTTATTTCAAATTCTTGATTGAATACTTTGGAAAAAGTATCGATTTCGATCCCAATTCAGTTACCGATTTACCGAAAGGGTTCAAAAGGCTTTCATATCAGATTGATGCAGTAAACGATGGTTATTCAAAAATGATGAAGCACAATGGTTTTTTTCTAGCTGATGTTGTAGGACTTGGTAAAACCATCGTTTCAACGCTGATTGCCAAAAAATTTTTTTATAGTAATGGTTTTCCAACGTATCGTTCCCGAACTTTAATTATTGTACCTCCTGCATTAAAAGAAAACTGGTTTGAAACTATTGATAAATTTCAACTTGATAATGTTGAAATAGTTACAAATGGTAGTCTGCATAAAATAAACAATCCAGTTAAGTACGATTTAGTAATTGTGGATGAGGCGCATAAATTCAGGACAGATACCGCAGGTATGTATAACGAGCTTCAAAAGATTTGCAAATCAAATACTCGCAATATTTTGCCTGATGGAACGAATGTTGCAAAGAAGGTTATATTGGTTTCTGCAACTCCTTTAAATAACCGACCTGAAGATATCGCAAACTTGGTTTACTTGTTTCAGGATAGCAAGAATTCAACACTCGAAACTGGAAATCTTCAACATTTCTTTCGCCAGCAAATTGACGTATACAAAAAGTTAAAAAGTGAAAAAGATTTAAAGATAGTTACTGAAGCTGTAAAGAAAATTTACGAGAGAATTAGGATTAAAGTAATTGAACCTCTTACAGTTAGACGTACTCGTACCGACCTTGAAGCCCATGCATTATATGCAACAGATTTAGCACAACAGGGGATCAAATTTCCTTCTGTCAAAAAACCAGAGAAGATTTATTACGAACTTGAACCACATTTAGATGAATTGTATGACAAAACCCTTTCATACCTAAAGGGTGGAGCTAAAGGACTATCATACAATCGCTATAGGGCTATCGGCAATTTAAAAGCACATAAAAAAAGTAAATATCAACAACCTGACTTACTTTCAGAACAATTGGCAAAAATCATGAAAATATTGTTGGTTAAACGCATCGACAGTAGTTTCTACGCTTTTAAACAATCGTTGACTCGCTTTAAAGAATCAACAAGAGCTATGGTAACCATGTTTGAAAATGGTAAAATTTATATTGCCCCTAATTTACCGGTTAACCAATTTATAAATGAGGGTAGAGAAGAAGAGTTACTAGATATTATCCTTCAAAAAGCCCATGAAGATCCTACAATTGAAATTTGTGAACCTGATGATTTTGTAGATGGATTTAAAGATGGACTGTTTAGTGATTATAAAATACTTTGTGAGCTTGAAGAAAACTGGAAAGATATTACGGATGATCCTAAACTAGATACATTTGTTGAGTACATCAATAAGCAATTGTTCTTGAAATCCAAAAACCCGGAGCAAAAATTAGTAGTTTTCTCTGAAAGCAAAGAAACAACCTCTTATTTGTTTGATAAACTTAAAGATAGAATCAAATATCGTCTTTTATCAGTTGATAGCAGCAATCGAAAAGACAAAATGCCTGTTATTAGGGCTAATTTCGATGCAAATATTCCCGAAGCGGAACAACAGAACGATTTCGATATTGTTATCTCGACCGAGGTATTGGCCGAAGGTATAAACCTTCACAGGGCAAACATTGTGATAAACTACGATACTCCATGGAACTCAACTCGGCTTATGCAGAGAATTGGTAGGGTTAACCGTATTGGTTCAAAAGCAAACGAAGTACTTATATATAATTTTTTTCCAACTGCTAAGGTCAACAACGATATTGAGTTAGAGAAAAAGGCAATAATGAAACTGCAAGCATTTCACTCCGCTTTAGGCGAAGACAGCCAGATATATTCACCTGATGAAGAAACTCAATCTTTTGGTATTTTTGATCAAAGCGTTGAAGAAGAGAAAGATGAAAAGTTGGCATATCTGATGAAAATTCGTGAGTTTAAAGAGAAGTATCCTGAGCGGTTTAAACAAATTAAAAATATGCCTCTGCGTGCCAGAGTAGGACGTAAAAGTAAAATACTTAAAAACGGAACCCTTTGTTTTATTCGTAATGCCCGTCGTGATGCTTTTCTTTATATAAATAACAATAATGAAATAGAGGAATTGACTTTTCTTGAAACTGTGAAACAGTTTGAAACGAATGAAAGCGAAAAAGGAGTACCACTTCATGAAAATCATCATGAGCAAGTTAAATTTGCAATTGCACACTTTACAGAACAAGCAGAAAAAGAAAAAGCACGTGATAAAAAAGTAGATGCAACACAGGGCCCTAATGAAAAAAAAGCACTTGCTTACCTCGATGCATTTATTAACCTACCTTTTACCAACATCGAAGAAAAACAGCTGATTCTATTGGCAAAGGAAGCCATTAGAAAAGGCAAATTCCAAAACTTGCAACGTGATGTAAATAAATTACAAACTGCGGTTAAAAAAGCTCCTATTAAACCTGTTTTGCTTTTAGCTCGAATTATTGAGATAATCAAATCATATCCCATACAAACGGAAGAAGAGGAAATGCCAGAAAAAGGTTTGGTAAAATATACTAAAATAATGAACCCTGAGATTATCATTTCTGAAAGTTTTATAGGTTAACCACACCGCTAATTGTAAGTTTTTATGATGACACAAACGGAATTAAAACAAATATTTCAAAACCCATACCAACGAAAACCTTGGCTTGATGTACTAAATTTTGTATTTCCAAAAGTTGATATTTTCGCCAGGTCACAAGATGTGTTTATGGAAGTTGATTCTGTGATTCATGGGGCTCAAATCGGACGTATTGAACTTACAGATTATAAGAGTATTGCTATCTTTGAAGTAGAGGTTGCCGATAATATTAACATCCGCAATAATAGAAAGGGATTGCGGGATATAGCTACAAAACATATAGACCAGAATATTATACATGGTGCTTTGGTTTTCTTTTATTCTCAAAGCCAACCTGAGTATCGCTTTACTTTTATTGCAAAACATACCGAATTCGATGAATCGGGGAACCTCTATAAAATTGAAACGCATCCAAAACGCTATACCTATGTTTTAGGAACTCCTTATTGTGGTACAGCCGTTCAACGTATAAGCAATTTGGCTGCAAAAAAGCTGCACAACCCTCATTCTATAAAAGATGTGATTGAGGCATTTTCAGTTGAAGCCCTAACCAAGGAGTTTTACAGTGAATTGTCAAACTGGTATTTCTGGGCATTGCATATTGTTAAATTTCCCAACGATTTTGAACAGAACGACGAAGTACGCAATGCTACATCTACCATACGACTGATTACTCGATTAATATTTGTTTGGTTCTTAAAACAAAAAGTATTGATTCCGGATGAATTGTTTGACAAAGAGCAACTTAAGAATATTCTCAAATTCACTGATAAGACCGGAAGCACTTACTATAAAGCTATTCTTCAAAATCTCTTTTTTGCCACACTTAACCAGGAAATGGGAAAACGAGCTTTTCGACGTGATGGAGATCAATATAATATTACCAACGTTTATAGGTACAAAAGTCTTTTTTGGAATCCTGAAGAAGCATTGAAATATTTTGAGAATATTCCATTTCTGAATGGAGGATTATTTGAATGCTTGGACAAGCCACATCCAACACAGAAGACAAATCGCGGTACTGATTTAATTGTTCGTATCGATGGATTTTCTGACCGGGAGGACAACAAATTGTCAGTCCCCGATTATCTTTTTT
>JFJP01037530.1_pt1 | contig 26527 bp, 17 predicted proteins | sample 431651 | NCBI WGS metagenome assembly JFJP01 (sample SAMN02602958, study PRJNA72255) | Microbial mat metagenome, whole genome shotgun sequencing project. | biome: fresh water; feature: sink hole; material: water; isolation source: purple microbial (photo- and chemosynthetic) mats found in...
TGCATTTTCTTGCTTATTTCGTAGGCCATAATTTCGCCAATGCGCTCAATGTTTCGTCGAAAACGCATAGCGTCTTTCTGAATTTCCACCGAACGAATTTCTTTGATATAATGATTGAGAATGGAATTATTTTCCGATAAATTTACTACCTGCATATTATTTAATGTTATTTACTTCGTGTTATTAGGCTTCGCCGTTATCCCGCTATGGCGGGATGTCCGCTTCGCTACCATTTGCTTCGCGTTATTGGGCTTTGCCGTTATAAATAGTTATTTTATTGTCCTCCGTCTTTTGACTTCTTTTCTGTTGTCTGTTGTCAGTTGTCAGTTGTCAGTTGTCAGTTGTCCTGAAACTATCCTAAAATTTTCGTTCCTCCGTCAGTATGTATCAAATCAGCCCGAGTGATAACTACTTGTTTTACACCAGCATTAATAGCTTCGAACGCATTTTCTAACTTTGGAATCATTCCTCCACTGATTATTCCATCAACTACATATTTTTCAAATAAATTAGATGTAATTTCCATAATAACACTCTCGTCGTCTGATTCGTTCATCAACACTCCTTTTTTCTCGAAGCAATACATTAATGTTACATCAAAATGTTTTGCCAATGCTTTTGCAGCTTCACCCGCAATGGTATCGGCATTGGTATTGAGCATATTACCATTCATGTCGTGCGTTAACGGTGCTAACACAGGCACAACACCTTTGGAAATTAAATCGGCTAAAATTCCGGCATTAACCTCTTTTACATCGCCCACAAAACCGTAATCTACATCTTTCACTGGGCGTTTTTCGGAACGCATATAATTGAGGTCGGCACCGGTAAGTCCAAGCGCATTTACACCAACTGCCTGCAAACCAGCTACAATTTGTTTATTTACTAACCCACCATACACCATGGTTACTACTTTGAGCGTTTCTTCATCGGTTACACGTCGACCATTAACCATCGTGCTTTCGATACCCAATTTAGCAGCCATAGCCGTAGCCGACCGACCACCTCCATGCACCAGCACTTTATAACCTTCAATTTTTGAGAAATCGGCTAATAATTGTTTCAGGCTTTCGGGCTCTTCCACAATTTTGCCGCCGACTTTTACAAGTGTTAACCTTTCCATAAGAGAATTATTTTTCAATATATCAAGTGTTTATATTTTTAATTTTTCTTCCAGCAGCTCACTTCTACTTTCCACAACTCGCTTTTGCGCGACGAGATGCGTTTTGTTTGATTAATTTGTTTGGGTGTACCCAACAATTTAAAATTAGGGTTGAGCAATTCCGAAATTCCTTCGAATGAAGTAAAAGGCTCGCCATCTTTTTTGAATCCTCCTGGCCAGTGCGCTCTTTCCACATTGCTACCATCCCAATCGTAAGTGGTTGCAATAATGAGTATTCCGCCTTCGTTGAGGCGTTCGTGAATTTTCCGTAAAAAGATAATTGGACAAATTAACTCTTCTAACAAATTTGGAAGTACAATAACATCGAAGCCCGTGTAAATAGATTTGAGATTATTGGCATTATCTTGCATAAATTGGATATTTTCGCCCTTAGATTGAACGTCAGTATCCGACAATACAATTTCGCGGTAAAATAACAAATCGCCTTCGTCCTTCACAATGTAGCGAATAAAACCTTTTTGTTGTAGTTGAATAGGCGATTGAATAAAACGAGCCGAAAAATCGATAGCAGTTATTTTATCGGCAAAGGGAGCTAATTCGAAAGCTAAACGTCCGGTTTTTGTATTTAGATCAAGTACGTGCTTCGATTTCAAATCGGTAGTAGCCACTACAATCTGCGCTAATTGCTTGTAATAATCCACATTGCCACCAAAAGCATCTCCCCAATTATTTTCGCAGGAATTAGCTACTTCAATGTCAGTTTCGTAAGCATTTGTTTGTAAATTGAGTGGTGTTTCAGACTCAACAATCCGAAAACCAGCATGTTGGTAAAAATGGCGACGAAACGCATATCGCGCACTTCGCAAAGCTTCATTTCCAGTCGAAATCCACGATCCACCTTTGATAATATTATGATTTCCATCGAACGTAGGTGTCGAAAAATCGTCGTACATGGGATGCACATTAAATCCGGCATAACCCGTTATGGGCGTTTCTGTCCACTGCCAAACATTGCCTACTACATCATAAAAATCGCCCATTTTAAACATGTCGACGGGGCAAGGCGATGCAAAATGCTCTAAATTTATATTTCCAGGTGCGCTTTGCCAGTTGGGAGCATCGGGGATAGTACAAATTTCTGCTAGTCTATACCATTCGGCCTCGGTCGGTAGGCGAAAAGTCTTATTGTCCCTTTCGGATAGCCAGTTACAATAAGCTTTTGCTTCGAGATAATTTACTTCCACAGGCCAGTTCCAAGGCATTGGAATCTCTTCGGCTACCAAACGCAGCCAATACTCATCCTGCTTTTGGCTCCAAAATAATGGCATAGATGCTTGTTTGAAATTTCGCCAATTCCATCCTTCTACTGTCCAATACTTTTCAATATTATAACCCTCTGCTTGTACAAATTGCAAAAAATCGCTATTTGAAATGAGGAACTTAGTTGTTTTAAAATCGGCAACGGTTTCGTTTTGAATACCATATTCATTATCCCATCCATAATAGGTGTCATTGTGCTTTTTGCCAAGTTTCATCTCAGCACCAGCAACAGCCAAAAACTCATTTTCGGGAGCTTTTCCATATTCGGTACAAATTTTTCCAAATTGATCTTTCACAACTTCCTCAATGGGCAACTGTCGAATAAGTACCGAAGAGGTTTCTAAATGAATTCTTTCGTGCTCAATTCCCATCATGATAATCCAAAATGGGTCGTCCCAGCCAATGGGTATTCGAAGAGGAGCCGTATTTATAACATTCATAATAATCGCCTTTGCTTTAGCACGATAATCGCGCACCTCCGAAACTTTAGGCCAATTGTAATGCCTTTCGTCTAAATCATCCCAACTCATTTCGTCTACCCCAATAGCAAAGCTGGATTCAATATCGGGATTTATACGTGTATCTATAATTTTAGTCAGAAACAGTTTATTAATAAAAAACACTGCTGTATGTCCCAAATAAAACAGCAAAACATGACGCAAAGGATCGCCACGATGGTAAAACACATCATCGGATGCGAGTTGTTCGTAGAGTTTTTCATCTATCGCCCACGTTTTTTCGAAATAAGTCAGAATTTCCTGTCTTTTTATTTCTACATTCCCAGCAGAAATATCAATTGTTTTTGTAATTAATTCTTTCATCTGTTTATAATTCTTTTTTTTAGGTCACATGGAACTCACTCATAAACATTCCCTTGTGTATCAAAGTTAGTTTGTCGTGTTCGTTTCATTACTCTTTAAATAGAGGTCTGTGTAAATATATTTTTTTCATCAGAAAATCAGATTCTCCATCAGGCTTTGTTTTTGTTTGCTCAATAGAAGTATATTTTTCGAAGTCAAAATTCTCGTAAAGTTTTATGGCGGGCAAATTTTCTTCCCATACTCGAATAAAAGCGTCTGTATAATATTGGTATTCAATCGTTTCAAAAAAAGATTTCATAAGCAATTTTCCAAAGCCCTGTCCTCTGAAAGGTTCCGCCACCATAATTTCGGCAATATAGACGCATTTTTCCAGATTGAAATTAGACCTAATTTGTTGTGGGCATTGATAATCGAGCGATAGAGGTGTATATAACAAACAAGCTTTGAAAATATTATTATCTTTAACAAAAATAGCATTTCCATGCTTTAAAATATCAGAAATATAAATTTCAAGATTGGCCTTGTCGATATATTGTTCGGAGAAACCTTTCGAATAGGCATCGTGATATAGATGTTCGATAGCACTGAAATATTCGATGCTATTAGATTTAAAAATTAAGTGAGAAGAGAAATTAGATATAGACATTGTATTGGTTAATTCCAATTTACGCGTCCCCCTCGGCTGGTAGTGGACGTTCCTAACTTGTAAGTTAAAGTCAAATCAAGATTCATAAGGTAATCATTATTTTTGGAACGATTTGTTGAAATTCCATCAATGTAATCGGAAAAAGATGAATGAATTACAAATTCGGCACCAATAGCGAAAGAGGATGAAAGTTCGTATTCGTAGCCAATACCAACAGGAAAAGAAGGAGAGACAGTAACCATTTTTGCGTTATAACCTCCATTAGGTAATAATGTAAACTTAGCATTTGGAGCGTGCGAATCAGTAATTCTAAGCGGTCTTTTACTGTTGAAATTAACATTGCCAATCATTACACCAGTTCCTACAAAAGCATATATTTTGTGTGGAGTCCAATAATCCGCATTTTCGCCACCAATAATATTATATTCGATATGTAAAGCAAAAACGGATAAATTTGTTGAGAAATCGAATCCACGACCTTCATTTCTCGAGCCTTCATCCGTTCCTTCAAATTTGCCAAAAAGAGCATTTATTATAAATCCAACATTGTTTTGAAACAAATAACGGTAGTTGAGCGAGAACATATATTTCGTTTGAGCTACAATAAAATCGGTTTTATTAATAATTCCTTTTGTATCTTTATTTCCACCTACATCGCCAAAAAGATATGACGGACCAATACCGGTTAGTACAACCGAAGATTGACCAGGTTTAGTAAATTGATATAAGCCGTTACGACTTTGAGAGAATATCAAAGTTGTAATAGCTACCAATAGTAACAGGATACCTTTTCTTTTTGTAAACATCGTTGGTCTAATAATTTTGTAGTAATCAACATTAACAAAAGCTTGTTTAAAATAAAAAAACAAAGTGTTTGTATAGTGCAAGCCTTAAAATGATTGCAAATATACAATAATTGTTTGAAATGGAAACATATAATATCAAAAATCTCAATATCGAAAACTACTACCACCTACAAATTCACGTAAAAGTGATGTTGGGGGTATTTCTCTCTCTGGAATGGAAATAAAATAATTTAAAAACTTTATCAATCGATGCGTTTCTGTATATTCCTCGCAATACTTGGGTACTTCAGCTAATATTGGCTCAGCATGTCTTTTTAGCACTGCTAATTCGAACAATAAAGCTGAGTTAAACATTACATCAGCATTTTCTTGAAACGGGAAAATCCACTTCTCTTCCCCGCGGCGCACACTGGGCCAACGGGCTATTGTTTCGCGAGCCGAATAGTTGCGAAAACGATAGTCTCGAATAATTCGGCGCAATAAGCGAGTATCCGCTGTTGGAATCCAGTTATGATTGTCGATAGATATGGTAGTGAGTGCCGAAACGTAAATTTTATACGTTAAATTTTGCGGAATATCGGGCATCAAGGCTGGATTCAGCGCATGAATCCCCTCCATTACCAATACGCTATCATCTGTTAGTCTCAGTTTTTCGCCTTTAAAATAACGTTTCCCATCTTCAAAATCAAAAAATGGAATCTCAACCTCCTCGCCTTGAAGCAATTGTTTTAATTGCAGGTTGAAAAAAGGCAAATCCAAAGCATTTAAATGTTCGAAATCCCATTCACCATTTTCGTCTAAAGGCGTGGTATCGCGATTTACAAAGTAATTGTCGAGCGATAGCACTATGGGCTTTAATCCACACACCATTAATTGTATAGACAAACGTTTGCTGAAAGTGGTTTTTCCGGATGAGGAAGGACCCGAGACAAGTACGAAGCGAACTTTTTCGTTTTTTTTGGAAATCGCATCGGCAATTTCAGCTACTTTTTTTTCGTGCAATGCTTCCGATACTTTTATATGATTAAATGTTTGATTATTGCGACACGACTGATTGAATTCACCTACATTGTTTAGATTCATAATTTTATTCCAGCCAACATATTCCTTAAAAATATCGAACATTTTGGGTTGCATTTCAAGCGGCTCTAGCTCATAGGGATTATTTCGATTTGGTACCCGGAGCAGCATTCCATCGTAATAAGGAATTAAATCGTACAAGCCAACACTGTCTGTGGAGGGCAATAAAACACCATTGTAATAGTCGATATAGTCGCCAATACGATAAAATCGGCAATAAGGAGTGCCTAATGTTTCGAGCAGCGACACCTTATCCGAATGATGTTTGCGCTCGGCAAATAGATTATTTACTACTTTTGTTTGCTTTTCTTCGCAGAAAATTTTTTCACCCGAAGCGGCAATTTCGGCAATTCGGTTTTTAATTTTATGAATAATTTCCTCTGTTATAGGCGAGTTCAAACCTTCTAATTTGCAATAATACCCGCGCGAAATAGGATGCTCAATGCGCAAAGATAGTGTAGGGAAAACATCTTCGATAGCCTTGGCTAAAATCATACTCAAAGTACGAATATAAACGCGCATACCGGACTGAATGCTCATATCTATAAACTCAATATCTTTGGGCTTATAAACCATAAAATCGAGAGCCTCTACTTTGTAATTGACACGTGCTGCTACTACCTGAAATTTTAAATTAATATTTAATAAAGCGTAAAGATTGCTAAGCGAAGTACCAAGGGGAATGTCGTGGTACGATTTTGTATTTTTACAATAAATAGTTACTAAGTTTTGCATCAATAGAATGGAATTATAAATTTGACGTAAAAGTACAATTTTTTTTGATGATAAAATTGCTAACTTCCATTTTTTGAATTACTTTTGCCGAATTAATAATGATTAATTGTAAATCGTAAAATTGTAAAATTATAAATTAACTTAAATTTATGAATTTATTTGATGTTTATCCGCTTTTCGATATCGAAATTACAAAAGGTATTAGTTGCCGCACTTATGATAAGCAAGGGATGGAGTACCTCGATTTATATGGTGGACATGCCGTAATTTCAATAGGACATTCGCACCCATATTATGTGCAAAAGCTTGCTCAACAAGCCGAAAAAATTGTTTTTTACTCCAATTCGGTTATCAATAAGCTGCAAACAGAGCTGGCTCAAAAGCTCGGAAAGGCCTCTGGATATGAGGATTACTCCCTCTTCCTAATAAGCTCTGGCGCAGAAGCAAATGAGAATGCGCTTAAATTAGCCTCGTTTCATACTGGACGCACCAAAGTAATTGCTTTCGAAAAAAGTTTTCATGGACGCACCTCGGCAGCCGTACGCGTTACCAACAACCCAAAAATTGTGGCTCCTATCAACGAAGGCTTTGATGTTGAATTTCACCAATTAAATGATATTGAATCAGTACGTAAATCGTTGATTAAAGGCGATGTGTGCGCGGTTATTATTGAAGGCATACAGGGCGTAGGTGGCATTAATATTCCGGATAAATTATTTTTACAACAACTCAGCGCAGCCTGCAAAGAAACAGGCACTATACTTATATTGGATGAAGTACAATCGGGCTACGGTCGTAGCGGGAAATTTTTTGCCCATCAACATGCCGATATTCGTCCCGATTTAATAACAGTTGCAAAAGGCATGGGCAACGGTTTCCCTGTGGGAGGCTTGTTAATAAGCCCAATGTTCGAAGCATCGTACGGATTATTGGGAACAACTTTTGGTGGAAGTCATTTGGCTTGCGCGGCTGCAATAGCTGTGCTTGACGTAATGAAAGCAGAAAATTTAGTGGAAAATTCACGCAAAATTGGCGACTATTTAATAGAAGAGCTCCGGAAAATAGATGGCATAAAAGAAGTTCGCGGTTTGGGATTAATGATTGGTATTGAATTTGATAAATCGGTAAACTTACTACGCAAAAGCTTGCTTTTTGATAAAAAAATATTCACAGGTGTAAGCGGTAGCAATATTATACGGTTACTACCACCACTTTGTTTGTCGAAGCAAGATGCCGTGTTTTTTTTAAATAAGTTTAGAGAAGTGATTAATGAGCAAGTGTAAGTTCAAATGTTCCAAAATTAAAAATGTCCGACTGAGTTTAAGTCGGACATTTTTTTTGATAAAAATAGGACTTTTTATTTATCACCACAGCTAATTTACTGTTTATTTAACAAAATAGAGAATTAGTAAAATAAAAAAATGATATAATTACAATATTGTATGAACTTTAATTTACATAATGTTGTTTATCTTTTAATAATGCGTCTTTTTGATGCCTATTTAGTTAAAACATATATCAAATTAATTAAATTAGAGTTTTATGAAAAAACTATTACTTGTCTTTTTAGCCGTTATGCTTTTCGGTATGTCGTCAAAAGCAATTTCGAATGCAGCGTTTATCTACAGTACCGATTTAACGGATGCAAACTCATTCAAAACGCTTCTGGATGCAAATGGTTTTGCAGTTACACTTATTCCTATTGCAAACACCGAAACCGCTGATTTTTCTGGTTATGATGTTATAATTATTAGCAATGGCTCATGGCTATCTTTAGAACAAATGAATTCATTAAATTCCAAGAACAAACCAATTGTTGGTTTGGGTACTGGCGGTGGTAAATCTTTTGATAGATTGTCATTAGTAATTGGATATAATGGTACAGGCATTCTTAATGGAAATTCAATAACCGTACATGATGCTTCTTTAACTATTTTTAAGGCTCCATTTAATCTAAATACGACTAATGGAGCAACAATTCAATTATATACTACTTCTTCAAATGTATATTGCAAGGTTAATCCAACTGGTTCCACTGAGGTCTTTTGAAGGTTTCAAGTTACTATTCAGTAACTAGACAAAACAATAAGTATACATTTTGGGGGTATAGTCTTTCGCCTGCCAGCATGACACAAGAAGGAAAAGACCTATTTGTTAATATGTTAGCTAATAGTATAGTTGCATTTAATAATATCACTACTGCTTTGCCTAAAATAAATTCACTAAATGAAGCTACTTTGCATTTAAATTCAGAGACAAAACAACTTTCTGTTTCAGGCTTTGCAGGTGCTTTGGAGCTTTCGTTGGTCGATTTGAGTGGTAAAACGGTAATTAAAAATCAGCTGCAAAATCAAATCAACTTATTTGGCTTGAATAAAGGCGTTTACGTTGTGAAAATTAAATCGGCAAACACGGTTATTTCCAAGAAGTTTATTTATTGATTGCAATTAAAAGAAAAAAGGTAAGGTCGTATTTATAAGTGCGACCTTATTTTTTTAATTTTAAAATATTAATGCTATGTCAAAAAAATATATTTTCAGCACTTTTCTTATAAGCTTATTTGTAATTGGATGCAAGCAAAACACACAACAAGCGCAGTCGGCTGAGGCGAAAATAGATTCACTTGTAACTATCGACGAAAAGAATTGGGAAATCGTAGTCAATAATGGGAAGGGAAAACCCAATGCAGTTTATTCGTTAGCGGCAAACACTAATTTAATGGATAATTATTTGCAAAATGTTACAAAAATTGATGAGGAATTGGCCTTTTCTTTGTCGGAAAATAAAAATTACGCAAAATACCTCTCCGCAGATAGCCTTCGAATTGATTCTATCGGTTTGTGGGGCGATTATGTTGTCTATCAGATTTCGAACTTCTTTGTAATGCATCGCTCCATTTTGCTAAAATGTGTTGATAGTAAATACCGATTTCTTTACACCGAGTCGGACCATGTTGGCTCACCACAATCGGGTAAAACAATTTTTGATAACTCAAATGATACCAAAGCCCTTTCGAAAACTGAAATAGCCCAATTATTTCGCCCCACTTTATCAGAAAGCAATGGAGAACAACTACTTACCGTAAAATATTTTGTTGGTGGAAATAGCGAATATATCGGAAGTTCTACATTTTTATTGGATAAAAAGACGCATTTACCAAAAGAAATTCAAAAATAAATTGATTTAAGGAATTGAAAGAACTTTTCGACCTCACCCCTAACCCCTCTCCTTGAGGAGAGGGGGACAAGATACAGCAACTTAGGAATACTTCAAATTTATTTAGAACATTAACTCACAAATACTTACATATTAAGTCATAGCAAATTAATTACTAAACTTTACACCCACAAAAAACGCGCGTGGCAGCGAAGGTCCGTAAATGTAAGTAGCATCGCGAAAAGCACCCAAATCTAAATCTTTTTGATAGCTGTTAAATACATTTTTCACTCCGCCAGTAAGTTGCATTGCAATTCCATTGAGGCGAATATCGTAAGTAGCTTTGAGGTTAACATCGGTGAACGAAGGCGTTATTTCCAAACGGTCGGCAGCAATATAGCCAGCAAAGTGTGGCGAAAGCATACTGCCCGTGTATGTGCCTGTTGCGTTAATCAAAAATTTCTTTGTTGCATTATAGGTCAATGAAAAAAAGCCATAATCCGAAGGCGTACGCATTAGTTTTCGCTCGGGAGCAATGGTAGGGTCATTGGACCAAGTTTCGGCCACATCGTACAAACTTTGTTGCAATGTAAAGCCAAATTGCAACTGATATTTAGGCGATGGCACTATTTTGGCTTCCAGATTAATACCACTTACACGCGCACCAGCTCCGTTTTGACGTAGCATAACCTTCTGACCATTTGCATTTTGTCCTTGATCTACCAAAATAAAAATATCGTTTATTCGTGTTGAGAAACCTTCGATTAATACGTCTGCCTCTGTGCTTCCAATTTTGAAATCGTAATCGAACGAGGTACTAAAAGTGTGCGAGTATTCGGGGCGCAAATCGGGCGCAATTTCAATAATTTTTATGGTCCCGCCTATTGCCTCCAGATGCAAATCTTCGTCGAAAGCTTGCGGTGCACGAAAACCAGCCGCATAAGAGCCTCGCCAATTGAGATTTTCGGTAAAATTGTATTTCAAATTCATTCGCGGACTAAACACCACTTTGGATAATAAATTATGTTTATCAAATCGACCGCCAAGCAAAATACTTACTGATTTGTTACGCCATTCGTTTTGCAGAAACAATCCATTTGTTTGCGTAGTTTGCTTCAAAAGTCGATTGTAACCGGGCATTCTGTCGTCGATATCATCGTATTGATATTCGTAGCCCGTAGTAAATTCGGAAGGCATAAACAATAGGTTTTCAAAATTATACACATACTGAATGCCAGCCACAGTGGTTGTGTTGGCCGTATTTCCATACGCATTCAAATCTTTTTGAACGCCATAATAGCTTTTGCGCATCACATTTTGGAGTGAGGCATAAGCATTAATTTTTTGCTTACTATCGGGGCTAAACCAGTTGTAGGCCAAACTACCACCGTTAATTTCGTGCTCTATTTGTTCGGTAATTTCTGTTTCGTGCGGCTGAAGGTCGAAACCATTTCCACCACGCCTGAACTCGTTGATATTGTGGTATTCGAGCGTTAATTTGCTTTGCGAACTCAAGCGATAATACGAGCGCATACCAATGGTGTGATTGAGTAATTTGGCTGCTTCGGAATAGCCATCGCCGTTTGAATCAAAAGGATTTCTATTTCGATAGTTACCGTACAAATACATTCCCGCCTTATTGTCGCCCGACACAATGGATGTGTTCAAATTGACCGAATTGTCGGGTGCATTTCCATTTTGCTGCAAATTGTAACCCGCCGAAAAAGTATTGTTCAGCGCTTCTTTGGTAATGATATTAATGGTGCCAGCAATTGCGCTCGAGCCATACAACGCCGAACCACCTCCGCGAATCACCTCTACACGCTCAATCATATTCACGGGAATTTGTTCCAGCCCATAAACGCCTGATAAGGCGCTAAATATTGGCCGACTGTCAATCAGGATTTGTGAATACTGTCCTTCGAGTCCGTTGATTCGAACTTGTGTAAATCCACAATTATTGCAGTTGTTTTCGACCCTCACGCCGGGCTGAAAATTCAATCCATCGGCCATACACACGGCATTAGTTGCCAAAAATATCTTTGGACTTAACAAACTAACGATGACCGAAGCATCTTTGCGGTTTGTTTCGTTGCGATTGGCGCTTACCACCACCTCGTCTAACGACAAAGCACTTTCTTCGGCTAAAAAGTTAAGCTCGATGGTTTTTCCAGCTTCCAAAGTTACTTGTTTTTCAATTTGCTTGTATCCCAAGCCACTCACACGAATTGTAAAAGTGCCTACGGGCAAGTTTTTTAAAAAATAATGCCCCGAATTATCGGTAGTTGTTCCCAAAACAGTATTGTTGATAGATACATTTATAAACGGAATATGTTCGCCCGTTTTTTTATCTTTTACATCGCCAACAATGTTGGCATCGGTGTTTTTTTGAGAAAAAAGAGTTGCGCTATTCATAAATAGCACTAGTATAATGAGGATTTTTGATTTCATGTTGAATGATTTTTTAGATGAAAATAATTTGCACAAGTTATTGAAAAATTAATTATTCGACCTCACCCCTCTCCCTGTACACCTCACCCCCAGCCCCTCTCCTTTAGGAGAGGGGGGAAGAGAGGGGGACAAGACACTGCAAGTTAGATATAAAGCACATTGATTTAAAACTTTATAAATCAAATGCTTACATATTGCGTAGTTGAATATATAATAATACATAATATTCAGAACTAAGTACTTGAAATACATAGCTGTAAATATTATTATGATAAATGGAGGAGGATAAATCTAACAAAAAAACGCAGGGGGAGCGCGAAGAGAAGAAAACAACACGGCTCCCAATGAGTTTGGTGTAGCTGTTGGAGTGAAAATTTCTTGAATAAAAGTAAAAAAGGGCTTTTCAATCGTTGGAATTTCAATATCCGAATTCCAAGTAATGTTATTCACATCCTGAATTAGTTTAAGTTGCTCTTTGGTGTGCAGAGGCAACTGAACCGGATTTGATGTTTTGGAAAGCCAATAAAAATGTGAGTGACAATAGGTTACACCATCAACTGTGTGGGTATGATAAAACAAAGTAATATTGCTGTAATGCCCAATAAACAGCACCAGCAATATTATTTTAAAAGAATTATATATTTTTGAACGAACGATTACCTTAAAAATTAATTGATTATTACTTTTAGAACAAAAAAAGTAGTTGATTGTTCCAGAATGAATAAAAATTGGGTTGATATTTCATGGAAAATTAATCAAAATAAATCGCTTTTCTTAATTTTGAAAATGCAATTTAGGAAAAATATAAGTAATTCGGGATAATTAATGATATGTTTTTAATTTTTACTTTCCGACCCCCAACCCCCAAAGGGGGCTAAGACATATTCTCTTCATAAGATAAGATAAGAGAAATTAAAAATACTGCGTCTTAAGGCCTCCGTCGGCTGACGGATTGGGGGTCGAAATTTAAAATTATCTTGACGGCTATGCCCTTTAGGGGGTTGGGGGTCATACTCAAAACATATCATTTAATATAATCTACTACTTACACTTAAAAATGAGCGTCTGACGTTAATGTCAGACGCTCAAAGAAAGTGAAGGAATTAGGTGCGCAATTAAAAACATTAAATCGGCTTTTATTCCCAAATAGCTAATACTGCTACCGGCATTGTTTTATAAATTTCAGATTGTGGGTAGTATCATTTTTAGTAAACCGCAAATAATAAATACCATTGGTTAAGTGCGCCACATCGATTGTATTATTCAAAGCCTTTCCTATTTCAACTTTTGCTCCCGAAATGCTGTAAATTGCATAATCAATTATACCTGTTTTCAGATGCAGTTTATCAGTTGTTGGGTTTGGATACAAACTAATTTCATTCGATGTCAGATTGCTCTCCATTGCGGTAGTTATGCTTCTTATCTTGTAATTAAAGGCCGTGTTATTATTATCCTCATTGGTTTCGACAAAAATATTGTTGGCATCCATCGCAACTATCAATTTATACTCGCCAATAGGCGTATTTGTTGGTATAAAAATTGAAACTGACTCGGTATAGCGTGCATTCACAGCCATACTTCCGTAGGGTATACTGTAATTTCGCAACACAATATCGTTGATGTCAGCCACATCATCTTGCGACAAAAGAACCCGAATGATTGGATAATTTTGAAAAGAGAGAGGTACATTTCCGAAGTTCCCATAACGTAGCGTGAGTGTAGGCGTTGCCATCCCATGCTGGTACTCGTTTCCATTGTCAAAGCGTACACTATCAACTCTCAGGTCTAAACTCCTACTCACAATTCGAATAGGTCGGTTAAAATAATTGTTCGATTCGTTTGTTTCGGCTACACCATTGTTATAGTCGATAAAGCCTATCAGATAATAATTTCCACTTGCTTGATTCACAGGAATATTAATTGTGGCATTGGTAGTTACTGTATTATTTATGGAGTTGGTGGCTAAACTCACATTTCCAACCACATCAATATCGTTTGCACTATACTGGTTATCAGTCGACAAATAAATTTTGGTATAAGCCGTATTTCCAGCCCAAAAGTTGGTAGTGTTGCTTCCTGAAAAAGTAATGACTTTGCTTGTACCTGCAATTATTGAATCGGAGGCATTTGCGTTGGTAAATTGTCCACTAAAATCGTATGTTCTATCGATAACTTTAATGGGGATTGCATAAATATTATTTGTTTCGTCACTTTCGGTAACTAAACCCTGCCTATCAGCATACAAAATGATAAACTTATTGCCTGCTAATGTATTCGAAGGAACATCGACCTGAAGCGAGAACGGGAAATTAGGACCGGTGCTACGCGAACCAATAAACACATCGGTGGTTTGATACAGGTTATCTTCCGAATAATATATGCCAACTGTAATTCCACTTGTAACTGGCGAAGTATCGGTGCCAATATTCGACATGGTGGCATTTATGGTTATAGTGTTTCCTGACACAATTTCGTTTGTAGCAACCGAGTTAACTGTTGTTGAAACAGCTGTCATGCCCATATCAACATACAATGGTTTAAACTCAATTGGTATAATCATGTAATTGTTATTCTCATTTGTTTCAGCAAAAACTCCCGTTGGGTCGGTTACATAATACAAGTATTTTTTGCTTGGCAAGGTGGTGTTTGAGTTAAATGTGTAATTGAAATTTGCTAAAGCAAAAGAATTCTGCAGTATATTCGCCGATAGATTTCCGATAAGCGTTTTACTCGCTAAATTGGTAGTTGAATCGTTGGACAAATATAGATAAACTGATGTGGACACATCACTGTTTCCGGTGTTGAAAACTTTTACCGGAAATGTCCTTGCAGCATTATTCAATTTTACCACATAGCTTAAAGTATCCGTATTCAGAGTCAAATCAACAATTCGTTCTTCAAGTTTTATAACCGTGTAAGTCGCGTTATTACTTTCGTTGGATTCAGCAAGTGTATTATTGAAATCGGCAACGGCAAAAAGGTAATATAAGCCGGCAGAATTGGTTAAATTAAGAGTTCTTGTATATTGTAAATAAGTACCAGCGCTTATCGAATTGGAAATGTTTAATGCCGTAAGTTCCTGGTCGGTACTTGGACTTAACACATTATCGTTCGATAGAAATAATTTAATTTGCTGACTGCCTGTTGATTGTATGTTACCATTATTCACAATTCGGTAAATTACATCTTTGCTTATCGACCTTACAACGTTCACGGTATCGGTCAGAAATTGCGAAGTTAAATCTCTGAATGGTGCATCTACCCGAATGCTAACCCACTTGAAGTTATTTGTTTCGTTGGTCTCATTGAAGCTATTATTACCATCAGTTTTAATAATAAGATAGTAATTGCCCGGGCTTGTAGCATTTGTTAAGCTAAAACCTAAAGCCACAAGATTTGATCCACCTACCGATATATTTGCATTTTTATTATTGTTGACTAACAAAACATCGGCATTGTCGTAAATACTATCGGTGGATAAGTACAACATACTATTTACTGTCGCAATAGATGTATTGCTATTGTTTTTTACTGTATAGTTGAACGACACAAATGTACTATTATTAGGCACATTTGCGGGATAAGTATCAATGGAATTTACTGCCAAATCGTAATTAAAACCTACTACGTTCAATCGGGAAGTAGCAATATTGTTGTTCTCAAACTTTTCGACCACTACATTAGCCGCATCTGCTTCCAGAATTAAAAAATAGCTACCAGTAGAAACATTAGCAGGTATAGTTAACGAGGAGAAATTGACATTACGAGTTGCACCAGCATTAATACTTGAGGATGACATCAAACTCGCATTCAATTTTAAATCATTGACGCTCAAAATACTATCAGTCGATAAATAAATATTATTCCCAAAACTGCCAACCGAAAGTGCTCCATTATTTTTAAATACCGCCGAAGTGTAGAATGCCGTTGAAACATTTACGGGATTGGTGCTTGAGCTAAAGGAGTTGATAGAAATATCTCTGAACTGCGCTTCTATCTGAATACGTTTGATAAATTTATTGTTTGTTTCGTTGATTTCGGCAATAGCATTTTGTGTATCAGTCATGGCTATTAGGTAATAAGTTCCGACCGCTGTGTTCGAATTTATAAAATAACTAATGTTTTCGGTTGTAGTATTTCCGGCAACCAAACCCACGGTTGAACCTGAGTTTGTTGTGCTAAAAAGAATATCCAAGGCATCGACAATGGTATCGGTGGATAAATAGTATTTATTTTTGAAGCCACCTACATTCACTTTTCCTGTGTTTTTTGTATTTATAGCAATTGAAAGAGCTGTGCCTCTTTGTGCAACCGAATCGCACAATATTGACTGTAGAGCAATATCTACATCTAAACCTTTTACATAAACACGTTTTCTAATAATGTTGTTATTTTCGTTTGTTTCGGCTATTCGGTCTTGCATCGAACTTACCACATTACCATAATTAATTTGCGGATTATCCAACTTAGCAAAAAAATAGTAGTCGCCCATAAGTGTTTGCGCCGGAACAGTTATACGCAGGTCGTTATAGGTTCTTGTTTCGCCCGCATTACCACCACCGAGACCTAAACTTCCTACGCCAATATCTCCTATACCTAAAATCGAATCTTTCGAAATTGAAAATCCATCAGAATACATCACATGAATACTATCTGTGCCATCAATTGTATACGTATAATCAATTTCATTGTCCCCCAAAGTAAGCGTATCGGGAATGTTAGCCGACACAATTCTTAAATCTGTATTTGGGACTGACAAAGTGGTAGGCAAAACAAATATATTGTTGGTGTTTGTAATTTCAGGCAAAGCAAAACTTTGAGCAATTCGATAAAAGTTGGTGATGGCAATAATGTAGTAATTGCCAGGCTCATAATTGCTTTGTAAAATGGCTGGAGCACCCTGTCCATAAGAAAACGGGTTGCTTAAAAAAATCTCTCGTTCGGCACCCGGAGCAATATCGCCAGTAACCTGATTGGCAAGCAATAGGTCGCCCGCGTCATATATCTGGTCGCGCGATAAAAATACTTCCGTATTTAATGTTGTTTTCAAGGTGTCCAAACCGATATTTCTAACGGTTGCCCGAATAGTATTTGTATTGTTATATCTAATATTATTCGCCAATTGAAAAGATACATTTGTTATAGTCATATCTATTTGACTATACGAAATAACAGAAAATGCTAAAGCTGCTATAAATGCTAAATGTCTGGTTCTCATATTAATAATTTTAATATTCTTTGATTGCAAAAATAGGACAGGAAAAGTAAAGCGGCAATACGACAAATTTTGTATATATGCAGCCTGTTTCATACGATTAATTGAAAATGAAGTAGAAGATTGGGCGAACCAAATCTTTGGAACGCCCAATCAGAAAAATTAATAAATAATACAAACGTTTTAAGTAAATGTACAAATATAATACACCATTTTAAAATATTTACCTCACCCTAACCCTCTCCTTGAGGAGAGGGAACTGCGGTCTGCAATTAATAGAAATATGCGACATTATTTTATTCCACTTACTTATATGGTTGTCTATTAAATATTTATAAAGCAAACAGTGTTAGGGCTATATGATTGATTAAAAACTTACACCGGCTTTAATTCCCAAATAGCTAATGCTACTTCCGGTATTTAGGTGTACGCCTCCGTAAATAAATTTCCAGCGAACGTTGGCACCAAAGCCTAAATAGTTGGAATTTACGCCATTTGTTTTTTCCGAAGCTGGTGATACAAGCGCATAATGATAGTAAATATCCGGACTCAGCACTATTCCGCCAATGTTGATTAAGCCTCTTAAACCTACGGGAATTCCAAAATATCCTTCGGCAATTGCACTGGTCGATGTGCTGGTGCTGCTGTACATAAAGTATTTTCCTTCGAGCCCCCAAACTAAGCCTATTGGCAAACTTGACCAGTCTTTCCACGAACTAAAGCGCAGATACTGATAGCCAACTCCTAAGTTGATATTGCCGCTTTTTGGGAAATAGGTAAAATTATTTTCAGAAACTTTGCCATTGTCTTCGAGTTTACTTGGGTTAGCAAAACGAATGTTATATCCCATAATGCCCGATTTTTCGTAGTTTCCAAAATTTTCTAAACCACCATTTATTGTTTTATAGATATAATCATCTTTTTCAAACTCGTCGAACGATAGGTTTGAACCCCAACTGCCCGAACCTAAGCTGAAGTTTCCGCCGCCAGAGCTGTTTTTTCGTGAACCGGAACCGCTAATATTTATACTGCTCAGGTTTACATTCGATAATTTGGAGCTCTTTTTCGACGATTTAATTTTCGTATTTTTGAATTTCGACGATTTCAGGTTGATAGTCTGCGGATTGTCGTCGCAGGGACTTCCGGCAGGTAATCCGCCCAGACGGGATGCTTTTTGTAGTTTCGACAATAAATCGAAGTCTGCAATTATTTCGGGAACTACCACTGTTTCTTTCACATCGGCTTTTTTCTCCACCAAATCTTTTTCTACTCCTTCGCGTCCGTACGTGTTTTTGTCGATAATTTTCACCTCTACTCTACGGTTTTTGGCGCGACCTTCGTCGGTAGCATTCGATACCACTGGTTTTTCTTCGCCATACCCTTTTGCAAAAATACGGTCTCCACTTATACCCTTGGTTGTCAGGTAATTTTTAACGGAGTTCACACGCTCTTGCGACAAAATAAGATTCGATTCGTTTGAACCAATACTGTCGGAGTGGCCACCCAACTCAATAGCGATAGGATTCTTCACCAAAATAGCGTATAAATTATCCAACGAAGGAAGCGATTCTGATTTTAATGTAGCTTTTCCCAAATCGAAGAAAATATTATCCAACTTAAAGGTTGCTCCTTTGGTAGCGCGCTGCACTTTGAAGTTTTTGAGCACATCAATGTATTTTGTTTCTTCCGATAGCCAAGCATATTTCCGTTCGGCAATGAGCTTTTGCAATTCGGCAGTGGTGGTATTGTAGTTTTTGAACAAGGTTTCGTAAGCTGCAAACGAGCCTTTTAAATCATAAGATGTAGATGCGTTCAGCTCTTTCAATTCCGTATTATAACCACCGGCTTTTGCACTTAAAAAGTCCAATTTCTTTTGTGTATCGTCTCCTATACGTTCGCGGAGATTGAATTTTGGTAAAAATTTCGAAGGGTCTGAGAGGTCAATTTCTTCGGAATAATACAAAAAGCCTTTCATATTTATTTCCAACAAATATTTCTCGAAAGGTAAATTCACTGTATATGTTCCGTCGGTAATTTGCGATGGCACAATGGTTTGTACAGCATTTGTTCGCATATTGGTAATACGAAGATTTACAGCAGCAGCCGAATCTTTTTCGTTGGTTACTGTGCCGTAAAGTGTAATTGTTTGCTCCGGACGAGCAATTTCGGGCATTACAAATTGGAAAATATCGTAACCGCCAGGCGCACCAACTTCCGAATATTTAACCGTGTAACCAATTGTACCCGTGCTATTTACTGTAATATCTTCGTCGTCCTGCAAAGTGTTTATGTAGCGTCCAAGATTAATAGGTTCGCTCCAGTTTGTCCAACTGTCGTCCAAGCGTTTAGCCATGTAAATATCATTTTCGCCAAAACCTTTGTGTCCATCCGACGAAAAGTAAAGCGTTTTGCCATCGGCTCCAAAAGCGGGGCGCGTTTCGGACGTTTTTGTATTGATAACCTTACCCAAATTTTTAGGTTTTGTCCAACCTTTGTCGGTAATTTGCGAAAAATACAAATCGTAACTACCCACTTGTCCAGCAATTTTATTGTTGGTTACAAAAACAAGCGTTTTACCATCGGGACTAATTGCTGCTTGTGCTTCCCATTTTTTGGTATTGATAGCTCCACCAATATTACAAGGAACCGACCAGCTACTGCCATTTTTAACAGAGTAAAAAAGATCGCCACCACCAAAATTTCCTGGGTAATTGCCAAACAAAATGGCAATACGACCATCGGAGCTAATGGAATAAAGTGTTTCGTGCGAATCGGTGCTTAGCGCATTGAAAACTACCGGCTCACCCCAAGTTCCATCGGCTAATTTATCGGAATAAAAAATATCTTCGCCACCTAGTCCGCCTTTACGATCCTCAGCTTTAAAATACAAGCGATTACCATCCGACGAAATACGCGGAACAGCCTCTGTACCAGCCGTATTGACAGCTCCTTTGATTGGAAACATAGGCGATTCGGAATCGTTTCGCTTCAACATAGCAATAAACCAATCGGCGTAGGCTTTGTCGGCTTTTGCAAACTTGGTTTTGTAGTTTTCCATTGCCTCGATGGCTGCCGGAAAGTTTTTAACTCCAAAATAGGATTTTGCCAAATTCAAATACTTTTGAGGCTTAGCGCCCACCTCCTCGGTATAAGCTGCAATAGCCACCGAATATTGTTTGTTTTTGAAGTATTTATCGCCTTGCGAAAAAGCGAAAATACTTACAATAAACAAGCTTGAAAGAAGCAATAGTTGTTTTTTCATTTTATTATTGTTGATCGTTTTTCCTACTCGTTAGGCTTTTCGGTATCGCCCCGTTTTATTAGTGGTATCGGCTCCCTATATTGTTTTTTAGAAAATCTGCCCCAAGCTCCTAAAGGTGCATAGCCGTCAAGCTAAGGATTATTTTTTGATTTTCACAAAAACAATCTCGCTTTCTTTCGCTTTTTTAGTTAGTTTACTACCAAGCATAATAATTGTATTTTCATTATCCAATAAAATTGGGTTGTAATAGTTTACTGCCCATTCGTCGTTTTTCAGATCTTGGTATTTCAATATTTTATTCGACTCCAAATCATACGAAACAATTGATAAACCTGAAACTAACTCTCTCGATTTTTTTGGATAAATCATACCCTTACTTACTTTATTGAATACTTCGAGATCTTCTAAAAGCCAAAACATTTTTTTTCCGTCTTTCGAAAAAGATAGTTGTGAACGCGAATTCGTACTTTCGGTAGTGCTCAAAACGGTTTCAATTTTTCCTTTATCGTCAATTACAAAAGCTTGATGTGTAGTTGCCCACTTACCAGCGTATATCAACTTACCATTCGATACTTTTAAACTTGTATTTAACATCGAAAAATTCATAGTACTGTTTGCGTTTAAACCATCAGTCGTTTTAACAGCACCTTTTAAATCTTTATTCATATTGCTGCTAACATATACAAGTTTTCCGTTTGTGATTTTTGCAACTTGTAAATTTTCGTACACCTTAATATTTGCCTTTAATGGAGAAATGTCAGTGTATACCGTATTTTTCGCTCCACAACCGCCTACTAAATAGGTTGAACCATTGTCGCGAATTACATCCGTTATAATCCATTCTGAGTTAGGTGCTACTATAGTTAGCTTTTCTTTTATTTCGTAAGTAGTACCATCTACATAAAAATACTCGTAACTATTGGCAGGAGCTGTTGGCATTTTCGACTTTTTATAGTCAATAGGCCATGTTACAAATACATAATCAAATTCGCCTGGCGCCGTTTCAATTTCTTTGCCATACATAATGCATTGATAATCAAATGTAAATGTTTTTTCTTTTAAAATATTGGTATTCTCATCATATTTTCTAAAAACCCAATATCCTTTTTCTTCTTTTAAAACGCCAGAGGTATTAAATAAAACATTACCCCCATTTGGCACCGGATTGCTAAACATGGGTATCCATCTTTGTCCCTTTTCTTCTTTGGCATCTTCACTTGTTTTCTTAAACGCAGCAGGATATTCAGAGCAATAACTTCCACCCTGTTTTCCGACACCATATTGCATCTCTAACCCTATACGTGCTGAGGCTAACTTAAACCCAGTCATGGTAGAATTACCTGTAACAATAGTGGTAAACATAAATGAGTTGTCAATCAGTCCTTTTGGCATTGGCGTAGTTGCCGAAGCCATTACTTCGGCAATAGCAAGACTTTTACTTCCGTGAGCAACGACTTTGTATTTTTTACCAAATACGTTTTCGTTGTTCAACAAAGCTTCTGCGGTATTTTTATACTTAGCCGACTTCGTTTCGAGATAATTAAAATCTGTATCAAAAATCAACTTATCAATGTTCCAAGCCGTTCCTCTAAAAGTAACCGATGCCCAACCTTCTGTTTTATCACAGATAGTTTGTTGCATATTTATAGCTATATTATCTGTTTTCGAATCGATGGTGGTATAGCCAATTTGCCAGTTTTTATGTTTGTTTTGTGATTCTAAATCAAAACTTTTGGTTGATACTTCTACCTGAGCATTTAATGCTAAAAACGATATTCCGAATACTGCTGTAATAATTGCTTTTTTCATTTTCTTTGTGTTTTTGTTTATTTAAAACTGATATTCTCCCCGAATAGTAACCGTTTTGTCGGCTGTTTTTATTTTGAATGAACTAAATGTTATTTTGTTTTTGGATACCGTTACAGTGCCACTTGTAGCATCCGATTTGTAGGATTGGTAGGAGCTTTCGCCAAGCACATACACTTTTCCCGCTTCAATAGCGTCGTATCCACTCGGTGGAAATGCCACTGAAGTGTAAGTTCCGTCGGCTAAGGTGTTTGTTTTTCCAAAATAGAAATGAAAGCTCCACGATTCAAAATCAGACAATTGACTGCCATAGGTTTTAATACGCACATAGTAGCCGTCGCCATTGCGCTCCGATTTAGATTCCAACAACATTGGGTCTAAGGAATTATTGTCGACATAAACATATTTGTCGGCTTTTCCAATTACGTAATGCGCGTTAAACTTGTCGGCACCCATTGTTACATCGTTTACCATAATAGTAACTACGCCATTGGTATGAGTTACTTTGGCTGTGCCAGTGTTGGCAGTAATCGCTTTTGGCAAATAGCCTGCTAAAACATAAACTCCAATTTCATCGGCAGCTACCGTAGAAAGTGACGTAGGAACGCTCACCAATTTGTATGTGCCGGTATCGGGTCCTTTTTTCGAAAAAATTGCTTTAAATTGATTGCCCATTGTTGCATCGGCATATCCCGAATAGCCAGTTCCCTGCCAGCCCAAGGTAATAGTGTTGTAAACCGTGCTTCCAATTTTATATTGATTAGCTGTCAGCCCGTTTGTTGGCGTTGTGTCAACGGGATTTTCGTCAATTGGATCTTCGTCGGTAGGGTCATTTGCAGTGTCGCATCCAATTAACAAAGCAAGACAAAAAAATGATAGAAATAAATTCCTTTTCATGGCTTTTAATTTTAAATTGATATTATTTAAATTGAAATTCTTACAAATAGATACAGACTGCATCTATTTGTTAATACAAAGATACAGTCTGTAATTAGTACAAAATTCCATATTTATATGGATTTTTACGTGCTATATGTATGGAATTAGTTAGGAAATAGTTAGTATTCCTTCTTTGAGTGCGTATTTTATTAGTCCAACTATCGACTTGCTTTCTGTTTTTTCCATAATGCTAATTCTATGGCTGTCAACGGTTTGTTTGCTTATGAAAAGCTTTTCTGCAATTTCTTTGCTGGTAAGTTCTTGCAAGATTAGTTCAAGTACCTCCAATTCTCTTACGCTGAGTTTAACTTTGTTGGTAGTTTGTACTTGCGCTCGCATTTGTTGGTATAAAATGGGTATAATTTCGTGGGCAAAATAAGCTCCTTTTTGCACTAAAGCGTCCAATGCTTTTAGAAATTCGTCGCGTCCACTGTTTTTTAGAATATAGCCATCAGCTTCACAGGTAAGCGCTTGCCGAATGTAATCAATCTGATTGTACATCGAAAGTATCATTACTTTGATATTTCGGTCGAAAGTTTTAATTTTTTCGCACAACTCAATGCCACTTAAAGCGCCCATCGAAATGTCGGTAATCACTATATCAATGTGCTCGTGTTTGCATTGCACAATTTCCCAAGCGCTTTCGGCATTCAATGCTTCGGCCACTATGGTGTAGGTTTCGTTGTTGTGAAGCATACTTTTTATGCCATCAAGCACCAACTGATGGTCGTCGACAATCAATATTTTAATTTTTTGTTCCATATTCTACAAAGGTATTTTTATTCGAAATGAAGTTCCAGCACCTATATCAGATTTAATCTCAATTTTTCCACCAATTTGGTTTACTCTATCTGTTATGTTTTTTAATCCTACTTTGACAGATTAAAAAGTAAATTGTAGATAATTTCAGAGACGATAGTAATCCACATCCCCTTTAGGGGCTTGGGGCAGTAAAGAATTGAATTTTAACTGCCCCTAAATCCCCTAAAGGGGACTTGAAGTTACTATCGTTTTATTTATTTTTATCTAAAAAATATAATCTGTCAAAGTAGAATTAATCCTATTCCGCTTTTTGTATTAAGTATGGATGTGTCGAACCCGATGCCATTATCCGAAATATTTAATTCTAAAAAATGATTTGTAAAATTCAAATTTAGCTGCAAAACAGCTGCCTGAGCATATTTCAAGGTATTATTTGCAATTTCCTGTACAATTCTGAAGACCAGATGTTCAATATTTTTATTCAGTCCGTTTTGGTCTGTAAATCCATTTAAACTCAGTTTAAATTCCGTGTTTTTATTGATAAAATTGTTTTGGTCGCACAGGTGATTTAACGCAGGCAATAATCCCTTATCCAAGTCGGGTGGATAAAGATTGTGCGAAATTCCACGTACATCGGTAATGGTTTGTTGTAACAGTGTATTTGCATTTTTCATGCTTTCAGCATCTTCATTCATAGACAGATGCATTTGTATTACGGCTAATTTTTGACTCACTCCATCGTGCAAATCGCGGGCTATTCGGGCTCTCTCTTTTTGTTCGGCCTCAACAAGTAAAACGGCAACTTTGCTTTCCTGATTTGCAATTTTGAGTTTCTGTTTTTTATCTCTGTTTTGAAATATCAAATACAAAACAACCATCAATAAAACAACAAACGTAAGGCTAAAGGCTGTGAAAATTTTCTGAGATCGTAATTTTTGATTCGAAATTAGTATCTCCTGTTCTTTTTTTTCTGTTTCGTACTTAACTTCCATTTCGGCTATGGCCAAACTATTATCTTTCGAAAAGTTGCGTCTTATTTCTTCAAAATACTTTTCCTGATAAAAGTCTGCCTTTTCTAAATCACCTTTCAAATAATAGCTCATGGTAAGCCCATAATAAATGTCATCGGCCAAAGAACGCAAACTTGAATCATTTTTCAGGATAACAAGACCTTTTTCGGCAACCTGAATTGCTTTGTCGGGTTTGTTTGACTTGCTGTAGGCAATTGCTAACGCTCCATAAGCTAGAATAGAACTACGTGGATTATTAAAAGCCATTTTCTCTTCTTTTATAGCCTTTTCAATCAATGCAATTGATTTATCGTATTCTTTCAGAGTATTATAAGTGCCTGCTAAATTGTTCATTATCTTGTAATAATCAATATAATTATTCGAAGAAACAGCCAATTCCATACCCTCCAAATATGATTTCACGGCCAGCCTTAGGTGCTTTGTGTTTTCATAGCAAATGGCAATATTATTTAGTGATGCAACAATATCTTTTACTAAATTTTCTTTTTTTCGAATTTCTAATGCTTTTTGGTGATATTCGAGTGCTTTTTCGAAAAGCTTCAGTTCCTGATAAATTAACCCGATATTATTGTAAAATATCGACGGACTTAATTGGTCTTTTTTGTTCAGATTGTCGTTGAGCTGTAATGCTTTAAAAAAATAGTTTATAGCATCTTTGTACTTTGCCTTGTTCCAACTATTCATGCCCAACCCATTTAGCGAGCGTATTTCGAGCACAGCGAATTTGTGTTTTTGGCTGTACTTAAAAGCTTTGTAGAAATAAAACCAAGCCGAATCTTTTCGACCCGCCACATCGTGAATTACGCCCTTGGTATAAATAATTTCGTTGAGTCCCAGCTTTAAATTTTTTGCAAGCGCAATTTTTTCGGACTGCAACAGTAGTTCTTCGGCTTTAGTTTTATTGTTGAAAATGTAATGAAAAGCAAGCTTATTAAGCGCCAAAACCTTGATTGAATCATCTTTTGTGCTTGATACTACGGTGTGTAGGCTATCCACTTGCTTTGGAGTAATAGCGCAAAGAGGAGTAAATAGGATTAAAAAAACACCGAATATCGCAGTTCGCATAATTTAGCTTATTTAAGTTGCAAAAATAAAACATGCAATGCAAATTCGAAATACGATGAATAGCGTATATTTATTTCAAATAAGCTTATTAATCTTTGCCTTTTGTATGGCCTCTAACTTGTTGTGAACTTGCAGTTTGAAGTAGATATTCTCGACATGTTTGCGGATTGTTCCGGTGGAAACAAACAGATTGGCGGCAATTTGATCGTACTTAATGCCGGTGGCTAATTGTTCTAGTACATTAATTTCGCGTTCGGTGAGTTTGAGGTCGGAATCATTGGTTTCGACAACAAAATCAACGGGTTGGCG
>JFJP01005377.1_pt1 | contig 26521 bp, 22 predicted proteins | sample 431651 | NCBI WGS metagenome assembly JFJP01 (sample SAMN02602958, study PRJNA72255) | Microbial mat metagenome, whole genome shotgun sequencing project. | biome: fresh water; feature: sink hole; material: water; isolation source: purple microbial (photo- and chemosynthetic) mats found in...
AGGCGGTGGCGGTCACATCAATTTTGCCGGTGCTGCCGTTGCCCAGCAGGTTCCAGCCACTAAGCAAGGTAACCGTAGTCTGCGCTCTGGCACCAAGAGCAAAAACCACAAGCGCCAACCACACTATCAACCTGCAAAAATGGATCATGTGAGACCTGCCTTTCAGCGCAAGATGAAGATCCGAACTCCGAGTTTACGGCCGCCGCACCCAGAACCCCTGACCCAGCGTGTTGCCACTGGCCGCAAAGTCTCCGAAGTCCTGGCTCTTGACGTAGTCGGCCAAGGCGCTGCCGCCTAGCGCGTCCAGACTGGGGGCGTAGAACCTCCACTTGGATTGCGCGCTGCTCCAGGACCAGAGCGACGTCAGTTGATAGGCAGCTGGCCCGCTGGGGGGACAGTGCTCAGGCTCAAGTTGAAGTCTTTCGCAGTGATCGTGCTTGCAGTAGCCACCAGGTTCCAGCCACTGGCCAAGCTGCCTTGGCGCAAGTTGATGGCGCCGCCGCTCAAAGTGCCCAGGTCGGCTTGCACCTTGGCCTGGAGCCAGAAACCGTCTCCTGGCTGAATCTCGCTGAGCACATCGTAGCCCAGGTTGGCGGCATAGCTTTGCAACACCGCTGCTCCCAGGTTAGGCGTGTAGAACTGCCACCTGGCTGCCGGGCTGTCCCACTTCCACACCGAGTTCACCTTGCTCGCGTCGCCAAACTGGGTGGCCACCATCACGCTCCGGTTCACCGTGTTGCCCAGCAGATTCCATCCCGGCAGTACGCTCCAGGCCACGCTGCCGCTGCCACCCAACACGCACGATGCCGTTGTGCATGCACCGGGATTGGCGGCCACAGCGCGAATGTTGCCGTTGTTTACCATGTCCTGTGCGCTGGTGTCGTAGCCGACGCAAAACGCGGCACCCTTGGGCCACGCATTCCTTTTCGTCCGATTGATAAGGTGATTGTCAAAGGAAAGCGTGTGCCGGTCGAGATGTTCACACCCTGCGATGATGCGCAGCTGATTGACTGGACTACCCAAGCGATGGCACTGTTCCGCGAACGGCAGTGGGACGCTGCCAGCGTACTGCTTGAAACTTTGCTGTCGGCGCACCCAGACGACCCGATCGCGTTGCTGTACCTGGAACGTATTGCCATGTACCGATCACCCCCCCCCGTGGACCATTGGGACGGTTCGACAGAACTCGATAAGTGATGTACTTGCCGGCACAACGGTATAGTGCGCTCATTGGGAGACTTGATGGAAACAGTAACGCCTAAAACAATGCCATCGCCCTACCGAGACCGCAAGCGCTATGCGTGGCTTTTGTCGCTGTTGGTGCCCTGCACGGCGTTGCGCCGGGCTTGGAAATCGGAATCCGATCGACTGCGGCGTGATGGCAAGCCGGTCCTGTCCCTGCACAACGAGATCCTGCAACAGGCATTGATTACGGTGGCGCTGTGGCGCTATGTCATGAATGAGCGCTTGCTGGCGGTCGTTGGGCGCGATGCCGCACGCATCAACATCGACCCGGGCAAGCGTAATGCCGTCATCCGCAATTACGGGCTTGTCGATAGCACAAGTTCCCAGACGGTGGGTTGAGCCGCGTCGTGGTTAAGTTGCTCTTCATCGCGCTGGTGACGCTGGCGCTGGGCGGCTGCGCTGATTTGTCCTATTACTGGCAGTCTGTCCATGGCCACATCGCCTTGCTGCGTGCCGCCAGGCCAGTGCCGCAACTGGTCGAAGATGCTCAGACACCCCCGCAACTGCGCGAGCAACTGTTACTGTCCCAGCGCATTCGCCGCTTCGCTACCGACGCGTTGGCGCTGCCAGACAACGCCAGTTACCAGCGGTATGCGGATTTGCAGCGCAAGGCGGTGGTCTGGAACGTGGTGGCTGCACCTGCGTGGTCTCTGACGTTGAAAACCTGGTGTTTCCCGGTGACCGGTTGTGTCAGTTACCGTGGCTATTTCGACGAAAGCGAGGCGCGCCTGCAGGCGGCCCAATTGCAGCAACAAGGGTTGGAGGTGTTCGTCTATGGCGTACCGGTCTATTCCACCTTGGGCTGGTTGAACTGGGCAGGCGGCGATCCCTTGCTCAACACCTTCATCCACTACCCCGAAGCAGAACTCGCACGGATGATTTTTCACGAACTGGCGCATCAGGTGGTGTATGTGCCAGACGACACCCGTTTCAACGAATCCTTTGCTACCGCAGTTGAACGTCTGGGCGTCCAGCGCTGGCTGGCGCTGCAGGGCACAGAACAATCGCGCGCCCAGGCGAGCGCCCTGCAAGAGCGGCGCGCTGCATTTCGGGCGCTGACCCACACCACTCGTCTGGCGCTGCGCGAACTCTATCGCTCTGGGGACTCGGCGGCACCGCCCGATGCCGCACAGACAGTGGAAAAAGCCAGGATCATGCAGGAGTTTCGCGAGCAGTATGCACGGTTGAGAGCGGCATGGCTGGCAGCCCCCCAAGCGACCGAGCGGTCCGCCAGCGCTTACGACACCTGGGTGGCGGGTGCGAACAATGCCGCCTTTGGCGCCCAGGCTGCCTACGACGATCTGGTTCCGCAGTTTGAAGCGTTGTATGCGGCAGCCTCATGTGGGGTGGGCGAGGTCCAAGGCTGGCAGCGATTCTTTGGAGAAGTACGCCGACTCAAACCCCTCCCGCCGAACGAACGGCTGCGCATGCTCGAACAAAATCTGAAGTAAAAAATGCCGCTGACGCTCGCCAAGCAAGCGAAAGCAGCTATCACTATGGGAGCAAACGTCGAACTACATACTGCGCCGGTACTGCCCACCCACCTCGAACAGCGCATTGGTAATCTGGCCCAGTGAGCAGCAGCGCACGGCATCCATCAGCACCTCAAACACGTTCTTGTTGTCGATGACGGCTTGCTGCAGCCGCTGCAATGCGGCGGGCGACTCGGCTGCGTGGCGGGCATGGAAGTCGGCCAGGCGTTGCAGTTGGCTCTTCTTCTCGTCTTCCGTGGAGCGCGCCAGCTCCAACTTGTCCATCACAGCATCGCCATGCGGGTTGCGGAAGGTATTGACGCCGATGATGGGCAACTCGCCCGTGTGCTTGAGCATCTCGTAGGTCATGGACTCGTCCTGAATCTTGCCGCGCTGGTAGCCGGTTTCCATCGCACCGAGAACGCCACCGCGTTCGGCGATGCGCTCAAACTCCGATAGCACGGCTTCTTCCACCAGCTCGGTCAATTCCTCGATGATGAAGGCGCCCTGGTTGGGGTTTTCGTTCTTCGCCAGGCCCCACTCACGGTTGATGATGAGCTGGATCGCCATGGCGCGGCGCACGCTGTCTTCGGTGGGAGTGGTGATGGCCTCGTCAAACGCATTGGTATGCAGGCTGTTGCAGTTGTCGTAAATCGCAATCAGCGCCTGCAGCGTGGTGCGGATGTCGTTGAACTGGATTTCCTGCGCGTGCAGGCTGCGGCCACTCGTCTGGATGTGGTATTTGAGCTTCTGACTGCGCTCGTTGGCACCGTACTTTTCTTTCATGGCCACCGCCCAGATGCGGCGTGCCACGCGGCCCATAACGGTGTACTCGGGGTCCATGCCATTGCTGAAGAAGAAAGAGAGGTTTGGCGCAAAATCATCAATGTGCATGCCGCGCGCCAGGTAGGCTTCGACAAAGGTAAAGCCATTGGAGAGCGTGAACGCCAGTTGGGAAATCGGGTTGGCACCGGCTTCGGCGATGTGGTAGCCGGAGATCGACACGCTGTAGAAGTTGCGCACATTGTGGTGCACGAAATACTGGGCGATGTCGCCCATCACCTTCAATGAAAACTCGGTGGAGAAGATGCAGGTGTTCTGCCCCTGGTCTTCTTTCAGGATGTCGGCCTGCACCGTGCCTCGCACATTGGCCAGCACCCATTCCCGAATCTTGGCGGTTTCCGTCTCGGTGGGGTCGCGACCGTTATCCGTTTTGAACTTCTCCAGATTCTGGTCGATGGCGGCGTTCATGAACATCGCCAATATGCTTGGTGCCGGGCCGTTGATGGTCATGGAGACGCTGGTGGCCGGGTTGCAGAGATCGAAGCCACCATACAGCACCTTGAGGTCGTCGATGGTGGCAATCGATACGCCGGAGTTGCCGATCTTGCCGTAAATGTCCGGACGCGGGTCGGGGTCGTTGCCGTACAAAGTGACTGAGTCGAAGGCAGTAGACAGGCGCTTGGCGGCCATGCCGCTGGAGAGCAGCTTGAAGCGCCGGTTGGTGCGGAAGGCGTCCCCTTCACCGGCAAACATGCGGGTGGGGTCTTCGTTTTCGCGTTTGAAGGCAAAGGTGCCAGCGGCGTAGGGGTAGCTGCCCGGCACGTTGTCGAGCATCAGCCACTTCAGTATTTCGCCGTGGTCTTCAAACTGCGGCAAGGCAACCTTGCGGATCGTGGTGCCGCTGAGCGACTTGCTGGTGAGTGCGGTGCGGATTTCCTTGTCGCGAATTTTCACCACGTACTCGTCGCCGGCATAGGCGTGCAGCATCTCCGGCCACTGCGCGAGCAATTTGCGTTCGGCTGTACCTAACTGCTGCTCGCGCTGGTCCGCCAGGCCCTTGACAGCCTCAACAGCCCGCACCTTCGTAGGATTGGCTTCGTGCAACATGCGCCCGGATTCCCTGAGTTGCTGAATTTCCCGCGCCAGACGCGCCTGGGCTTTGGCTCGCGTCTTGTAACCACGCACTGTGTCACTGATTTCTGCCAGGTAACGGGTGCGGGCAGCAGGCACTACGGGCGTCTGATTGGAGCTGAATCGAACCGACACGGCCGGAAGAATGCCTTCCTTGACGGGCAGCCCCAACGATTGCAAACGAGGCAGCAGCGCCTGGTACAGGGCCGTCACGCCGTCGTCGTTGAAGCGCGCGGCCATGGTGCCAAACACAGGCATCTGGTCGGGCGGCGTGGTGAACGCCTCGCGGTTACGCTGCACCTGCTTGGCCACGTCCCGCAACGCATCGCTGGCACCCTTGCGGTCGAATTTGTTGATCGCCACAAACTCGGCGAAGTCCAGCATGTCAATCTTCTCAAGCTGGCTGGCTGCTCCAAATTCGGGGGTCATTACGTACATTGGCACATCGACCAGCGGCACGATGGCCGCGTCGCCCTGCCCAATGCCCGAAGTCTCCACAATCACCAAGTCAAAACCCGCACACTTGGCCGCGGCAACGGCATCAGGCAGTGCCTGGCTGATTTCCGAGCCGAAATCCCGTGTGGCCAATGAGCGCATGAAAACCCTTGGTCCCTGGCTCCAGGGGGATATCGCATTCATACGAATACGGTCGCCGAGCAGCGCACCGCCGGTTTTTCGGCGACTCGGGTCGATGCTAATCACAGCTATGCGCAACTGATCGCCCTGATCGAGGCGCAGCCGGCGAATCAACTCGTCGGTCAGCGACGATTTGCCTGCACCGCCGGTGCCGGTAATGCCCAGAACTGGTATCGTTTTTGTAGCAGCTTGCGCACGCAGGGCGGGGCTTAGCGGGTGTTTTTCACCTAAAGACTCGAGCGCTGTAAGGAGTTGCGCCATAGCCCGCCAGGCCTCAGGTGTGTGGCCCGTGATCGCGTCAATGCTGGCGGGGGCGTAGGTGCTCAGGTCCTTGTCACAACGCATCACCATTTCGCCAATCATCCCTTGCAGTCCCATGCGTTGACCGTCCTCCGGGCTGTAGATACGGGTCACGCCGTAAGCCTGCAGTTCGGCAATTTCGCTGGGTACGATCACCCCACCGCCGCCGCCAAATACTTGAATATGGCTGCCACCGCGGCTCTTGAGCAAGTCCACCATGTACTTGAAATACTCGACGTGACCGCCCTGATAGGAGCTCAGCGCAATGCCTTGGGCGTCTTCCTGGAGGGCGGCGGTGACCACCTCTTCCACACTGCGGTTGTGGCCCAGGTGGATCACCTCGGCACCCATGCCCTGCAAGATGCGGCGCATGATATTGATGGCGGCGTCGTGGCCGTCAAACAGGCTGGCGGCGGTGACAAAACGCACCTTGTGCGTGGGTTTGTAGTTGGCGAGAGCCTTGAACTCTGCGGACAGGTTGGTCATAGTGGGTCTCCGATATCACCGTGGATTTTGATCCGCACGGTTGACGTTTACGTAAACGTCAACTGTAAACCAAATGTGCCAACCCGGGCTTACACTTGTCACCCATCTATCACTGCCGGTTGCGTGGCGACGCGCAGCCCAACCTGCCATGGCACATTTTCGCTTCAGAGGTGGCCTGCTGGCCCTGGTACTGGCTTGCACGACGTTTGGCACCTGGGCGCAAGAGTCGGCGGTTGGCTACATCAAATCCGTACAGGCACAAGCCAGTGTGGTTGCGGGGGGGCAAACCTTGGAGGCCCGACCCGGCATGCCCTTGCAACTGGGCAACACCATACGCACTGGCCCGAACGCCAGCGTAGGTGTGACGTTCAAGGACAACACCACCATGGCGCTTGGACCAGGTACCGAACTGGTGATTGACGAGTACCTCTTCTCACCGCAAAAAGGGGATCTGAAACTGGCGGCGAGTTTGACCCGTGGCACGTTGTATTACATCTCGGGAGTCATTGCCAAACTCAAACCCGAATCGGTGTCGGTGCGCACCCCGACCGGTCTGATCGGTGTGCGCGGTACCCAGTTTCTTGCCAAGGTTGATCCAAAGGATCAGGAATGAAACCATCCTGTGCATCCTTGGCTGCATTGGGGCTCGCAACTTGGGTGCTTGCCGGCTGTGCAACGCCGCCACCTCCCAAGCCCGTGCCGGTCTCTTACGTTGTTCTCCTTGACAATGGTGACGGAACCGTCGGCAAGGTTCTGGTAACCGGGCGCCAGGGCGTGACGACTCTGGAAAAAGCCCGCGAAAGTACCCTGCTGGCCCAGGCTGGTGGCCCCAGCTTTGTGGCCACCGAAGCGCAGATCGCGCAGGATTTTGGTGCCGCAATGGCCATCAGCCCGAAGAAACCGGTGACTATCCCGCTGTATTTTCAAAGTGGAGGCGCCAAACTCACGCCGGAGTCTGAGCGCGAGTTGGCAAACGTCATCGCCGAAATCGAAGGCCGCGACGTGCCCGATATTTCCATCGTGGGTCATACAGACACGGTTGGCGACGCCGATCTGAATTTTCGCATTGGGTTGGATCGAGCCCGACTGGTGCGTAGCTTGCTGCAAAGTGCCAAACTGAACCCCGGCAATGTGACCGTGGAGTCCCATGGGGAGAAGAACCTTCTTGTGCCGACCGCCGATAAGGTGGACGAACCACGTAATCGTCGAGTGGAAATCACGGTTCGATAGGGTTTCGGCAGACGCATTGCTATTTGCCTTCCATTACCAGCAGATCGCCTGATTCGCCTGAGCGCAATCTTGCCAGATGCATCGCCACCAAGCGGTCCGCAGGCCTCTCTTGCGCAAGTCGCTCGAACGCCGCCAGCGCGTCGCTGGACACACTGCGCATGCGCTCGAACGCCTGGCGGTAGTCCGCGTCCGGCGTCGTCGTCATGTCCAGTGGCTCGAAAACCATGATGGGTTGCTGCTTGCCTTTCAACAGCAGGCGCCCGATGGGGCGTGCGGCAAAGCTGGGGCACTGGGCGAGCACGGCCTGGGACACACACACGAGGGTGCCGAGATAGCGGTTGGCCCCTTCCAGGCGCGATGCTGTGTTGATCGGGTCTCCCAGGGCGCGGTAGTCCAGGATAGTGGATCCACCAAAATTTCCCACAATCACTTCGCCCAAGTGCACTCCCATGCGGGTCTGACCAAACGCAATTCCCTGCGCCTGCAACTCGGCGGCGTACTGGTGGGCAAACTTCTGCATTGCCAGCGCGCAGCGCACGGCGCGCATAGGATGATCGTCCTGCACGATGGGCGCTGAAAAGAGAATCGCCAGGCCGTCGCCCACAATCCGTGTGAGTGTGCCGTCATGGGCAAATGCGATGGCGATCAAGCCGTCAAGATAACGATTGACAAGGCTCACTGCGGCTGCCGGGTCCATCGTCTCCATGAGCGCGGTGAACCCTTCAAGGTCGGTAAAGAGGAAGCTGCACTGCTGGCGTTCACCGCTGAGTTTCAGGGCTTCGGGATGCGCCACCAGGTGCTCCACCAGATTGGGTGAGACGTAACGTGAGAACGCCTGTTTCACCCAACGCTGGCGCCGCTCCGTTCCCACATGGCGCACGATGCTGGAGACAACGAAAGTCAGCGCAAAAGCCAGGGACGGTGCGGCGGCGTCGAGCAACAGGTTGCCCTGGCGGAACGCCAGCCAGGCCGCTCCCCAAGTCCCGGCGAGCATCAGCAGGAAGACGCCGAGCGACGGCACAGCGCCAAACCCAAGCGCCACGCCCCCCACCAGAAGGCCGCCTGCGACCAACAACACGACTTCCACTGCCTCAGACCATTGAGGACGTTGGAGCGTGGGGCCGTCCAGGGCTTGCTCTAGCAGTTGCGCGTGAATTTCTACACCTGGAATGATCGTGCCCAGGGCGCTGAATCGCAAGTCCATCAATCCCGGTGCAGAGGTGCCCACCACGATCAGTTTCCCGCTCAACTCTGAATCGCTGGTGGTGCCATCAAGCACTTTCCAGGCCGGGATGGTGCGTTCAGGCGCCGGTTCGCTGTAATACATCCATACTTCCCCATTGGGCGAAGTGGGCAAGGCGACTTTTCCGATACGCACTTCCTCCAGACCATGTCCCTCCACAGTTCTGGTAGTGATGTTTTGCGCGTTCAACGCAACCCGCAAGATTTCGGTGGCCAGTGATGGATAAAGCGTCTCACCCAGGCTTAGCAGGGTGGGCACCCGGCGAACCACCCCGTCCGCATCCGGTACGAAGGCGAAACCGCCGTGGCCCTGGGCTGCTGTAACCAGGGAGGGCAACGACCGAACACTGCCCGTGAACGGCGGAACAAATGGCATTGCCGGTGCGTTAAGTTCGACGAAACGCGCTTTGACCAAAGGCAAATACGTATCAATGGATTCCTTGCGGTCCGGAGCAAATCCGAGCACCACCCGCCCCCGCAGTAGCGCGTCGGCGAACAGCGCATCGTGATCGGGAAGCTGCTCCAACTGTGCACGAATCTCGGGCGTTGTCTTCCAGATGCCAAGCATCGAGGAAGGCGACGTGCGGTCTGCCTCCGGGAACACCATGTCAAATCCAATAGCGGCTACACCAGCATCTTGCAGTCGCCGTGTCAATTCGGCAATACGGCTGCGTGGCCAGGGCCATTGGCCGAACTTGCGCAAGCTGTCATCGTCGATATCAATGATGCGGACCGATCCCTCCTGGTAGTCACGCGGGTGCCAGCGTTGATATTGGTCAAATACCGCATGACGTGATGCCCGCAGGACGACCGGATCAATCAGAACGACGAACGCACTGAGAGATACCGTGATCACAGGGATCAACAGCAACCATTTCTTCTTCAACCTCTCCAGCAGGAACTGGAAGTACATTGGAGTCGGCTATCCTTGATTGATTGCAGATTTCCTGAAGCATACCTTTGAATCACCATGCAGCCTATCCAACTATTTGACACGGCGTCCAGTACCTATACCTATGTTCTGTTCGATGAGTCCAGTCGCGATGCAGTGATCATTGACCCGGTCGACGAGCAGGTCGAGCGTGACCTGGCCGTATTGCGCCAATACGGACTCAAACTGCTGTGGACAGTCGAGACCCATGCCCATGCCGACCACATTACCAGTGCCAGCCAGTTGGCAGAGCACACGGGCGCGCGAACGGCAGCACCCCTGGGCTGTGGCATTGACACGGCAGCAGTGCAACTCGCCGATGGTGACGTACTGCGGTTTGGCAATGAGCAGGTGCGCGCGTTGCACACGCCGGGGCACACGGCGGGCAGCATGAGCTTTGTCTGGAGCACCCATGTTTTCACCGGAGACACCTTGCTGATCAATGGTTGTGGCCGAACAGACTTTCAGTCGGGTAGCGCTACGGCGCTCTACCACAGTATTACCCAGGTGTTGTTTACGTTGCCCGATGGCACTACGGTCTGGCCCGGACATGACTATCAGGGCAAAACCCACTCGACCATTGGTGAGCAAAAGCGTGAGAACCCTCGCCTGGCGGGCAAATCACTAGCGGAATTTGTTGCCATCATGGATGCCCTGCATTTGCCCAAGCCCAGGCGTATCGATGAAGCCGTGCCAGCGAATCAGCACTCCGGTGTGCGCCACGATGCAGGGGGGGAACTCGTTCATGGCGTTCGTGTGGCGGTCGGGTACGCCGGTGATCTGGCGTGCGAACTGGCCTGCGCCTGGTGGGCACAGGGGCAGGCAGTGCTGGTCGATGTGCGCACGGATGCCGAGCGTGAATGGGTCGGGTTTGTTCCAGGTGCCGTACCTGTTGCCTGGAAACAGTGGCCTGGCATGGCCATGAACCCGGCCTTTGACGCGGAGATTCGCGCTGCTGTTCCCGCTGGCAGCAAGGTCGTGTTGCTGTGCCGCAGTGGTGTGCGTAGTGTGGCAGCGGCCAGGCGGGCCACCGAGCTGGGTCTGGAGGCGTACAACATTCTGGAAGGTTTCGAAGGTGATCCGGATGACCATGCCCATCGTGGCCAGCGGGGTGGCTGGCGTAAGCGGGGATTGCCATGGCGTCAGGGATAATGCCGGCATGACATTTCTCGCTCTGGACATAGGCAATACGCGTTTGAAATGGGCGCAGTATGCCAGTCCTTCACCGGGTGCGGTGTTGCTTGCCCAGGGTGCCGAGTTTCTCGAAAACATTGACAAACTGGCCGACGGTGCATGGGGGCATCTGGTGGCACCACGGCACATACTTGGCTGCGCCGTGGCCGCACACGCCATCAAATTGCGGCTACAGGAGCAAATGGAGTTGTGGGATGTCTCGCCCCAGTGGGTGGTCGCCAGCGAAGCGGAGGCTGGTGTGCGCAATGGTTATGACTACCCCACGCGCCTGGGTGCCGACCGCTGGGTGGCCATGATCGGCGCCTTCCACCGCATGCTCGCCCAGGGCCAGCCGCGTCCGATTGTGGTCGTCATGGTGGGTACTGCCGTCACAGTGGAGGCCATCGATGCACAGGGCAAGTTTCTGGGCGGGCTGATTCTGCCGGGCCACGGCATCATGTTGCGGGCGCTGGAGTCCGGCACTGCCGGATTGCATGTGCCCACCGGTGACGTCAAGGAATTTCCCACCAATACCAGTGACGCCCTCACCAGCGGCGGCACCTATGCCATCGCCGGTGCCGTCGAACGCATGGTGCAGCACGTCCGTGCGCACTGCGGCGCGGAGCCAATGTGCATCATGACTGGTGGTGCAGGCTGGAAGATGGCGCCCAGTATGTCGGTGCCGTTTGAGCTGGTGGATAACCTGATTTTTGATGGCCTGCTGCAAATGGCCTACCGGCGTTTCCCCGGCTGATTCAGAGTCCCAGCAACTGGGAAAAATCGGTGTCGGTACTGGGCGCTTCGGCCGCAAACACGGTGCTGGTCTCGAATTTGTGCTCGGTCAATACGGCGTCGGTCTGGCTGGTTGGCGCACCTGCCATCAAGGCGGCATCCACCATGCGCATCAAAACGGCACGCGCTCCTTCCGGGGTTTCGCCATGCAGATCAAAAGTGGCACTCACCGTCAGGCGTACCTCCACCAGTTCGGGTACATAGCGTTGCGCGCGCCGTTGTTGCGCAGAGTCGTGCAGCACATCACCATTGGTTGCTACAAAAAGGATTCGGGCAGCCACTTTGGGCGACAGCACGTGCGACAAACCTTCCGGATTGACCACCAGCATGGTGCCGTTGCGAAAATCGCGTGCCCAGGCGGTTCTGCCACTCTGAAATCCACGAATGGCAAACCCATATTCACGCGGAGACACGAAGTAGCGACCAGAAACATCCAATGTGGGATTGTCGATTTCCAGATCATCGTGGACAAAACTGAAGGTGAACACCCCCGGGGAAGTCTGCCGCCGGATGGCATCGGGCAGGTCGACGGGACGGCCATGCGGGTTCAGTTCAATCCATCGAGACATCCATCGCTCCCATGCAATTTTTGCTACGCATCATACCCAACACATTCAGGCCAGCCAGGTCTCCGCGAGTCGCACCCAGTAGGTGGCTCCCAAAGGGATGAGCTGGTCATTGAAATCGTAACTCGGATTGTGCAGCATGCAGGGACCGCCGCCATGTCCCATGTCGCGGTGGTTACCGTCGCCGTTGGCAATGAACACGTAGCAACCCGGTTTCGCCATGAGCATGTAAGAAAAGTCCTCGGCACCCATGGTGGGTTCCTGCACCCCCACGCGTTGTTCCCCGACGATGCCGGCAAGCACGCGCCGGGAAAAAGCAGCCTCGGCGTCCGAGTTGATGGTGGGTGGATAGTTGCGGTCAAACTCAAACTCGCAGACCATGCCAAATGCCGCTGCAGTGTGCATTGCCATATCACGCATGCGTTGCTCGATCATGTCGAGCAGCTCGATGCTGAAGGTCCGCACGGTGCCCTGCAACTCGCAACTGTCAGGGATAACGTTGGTGGCTTCTCCGGCATGCACCATGGTGACCGAGATCACGCCCGCCTCGATCGGCTTCTTGTTGCGACTGATGATGGTCTGAAAGGCTTGTACCAATTGACAGGCGACCGGTACGGGGTCGAGCCCGTTGTGTGGCATCGCCGCATGGCCACCCTTGCCACGGATGGTGATCTTGAACTCGTTGCTCGACGCCATTACCGGCCCCGCACTGGCGGAAAAGTTGCCCACTGCCGCACCAGGCCAGTTGTGCATGCCAAACACGGCGTCCATCGGGAACTGCTCGAACAGGCCGTCCTTGATCATCTCGCGTGCGCCGCCGCCGCCTTCTTCCGCAGGTTGAAAGATCAGGTACACCGTGCCATCAAAATTGCGGTGGGTGGCGAAATGTTGCGCGGCCGCGAGCAACATGGCGGTATGCCCATCGTGGCCGCAGGCGTGCATCTTGCCGGGGTGCACGCTGGTATGGCCAAAGGTGTTGAATTCCTGCATGGGCAGGGCGTCCATATCCGCTCGCAGACCAATGGCACGGTTGGACGTTCCAGCCTTCACAATGCCCACCACGCCCGTCGTGCCCAGTCCGCGATGGACCGGAATACCCCATTCGGTCAATTTGGCCGCCACCAGATCTGCGGTGCGATGCTCCTCGAAACACAACTCCGGGTGGGCGTGCAAGCCGCGCCGCAAGGCGGCGATGGCGGGGGCGGCAGAGACGAGTGATTCGATCAAGTTCATGCCGCAATATTACGCTGCAACGCTTACCATTGCAGTCATGAATTCCCCCACCCCCGACTCCACCCATACCGTGCTGGGCGCCTGCCCCCATGATTGCCCCGACACGTGTTCACTGGTGACCACGGTGCGCAACGGTATCGCCATCAAGGTACAGGGCAATCCGGCCCACGCGCATACCGATGGGGCACTATGCACCAAGGTGTCGCGCTATACCGAGCGAACGTACCACGCCGAGAGGATCCTGTTTCCGCTCAAACGCACCGGGCCCAAAGGCGCCGGACAGTTTGAACGTGTTTCCTGGGATACGGCGCTTGCCGACATCGCGGCAAGGCTAAGTTCCATTGTGGGTCGCGGCAAGGATGCAGCGCAAGCCATACTGCCCTACAGCTACGCAGGCACGATGGGGCTGGTGCAGGGAGAGAGTATGGCCAGTCGGTTCTTTCATCGACTGGGCGCATCCCTGCTAGACCGTACCATCTGCGCCACGGCTGGCGGCGCCGGGTTGAAGCACACCCTGGGGGGCAAGGTCGGCATGCGGGTGGAGCAGTTTGCGCATGCCAAGCTCATCCTGATCTGGGGAAGCAATTCGATTGGCAGCAACCTGCACTTCTGGCGTTATGCGCAGCTTGCCAAGCGCAACGGTGCCAAGCTCATTTGTATTGACCCGCGACGCACCGAAACGGCTGATAAATGCCACGAGCATATTGCCCTGCTGCCAGGGACCGATGCCGCTTTGGCGCTGGCGCTCATGCACGAACTGATTCGCAACGACTGGCTGGACCACGACTATCTGGAAAAGTACACCCTGGGATGGGACGCCCTGCGGGATCACGCCCTGCAGTGGCCACCCGCGCGCGCAGCGAAGATCTGCGGCATCACTGAAGACCAAATCACTGCACTGGCCCTGGACTATGGTGGTGCCTATCTGCGCGGCGAGCCTGCAGCGATTCGCATGAATTACGGCTTGCAACGGGTCAAAGGGGGCGGCAACGCGGTACGCGCCATTGCAAGTCTGCCCGCCCTCACGGGTGCCTGGCGTCACGCGGCCGGTGGCGTTCTGCTGTCAAGTTCGGGCGCTTTCGCGGTGGACCGCGGTGCGCTGGAGCGACCTGATCTTCTGAAAGGGCGCACACCGCGCACGATCAACATGTCCACCATTGGCGACGACCTGTTGCGGCCTGCCTCAACCAATGGGGGACCTGCCGTCGAGGCACTGGTGGTCTACAACAGCAACCCGGTAGCGGTGGCGCCCGAATCGAGCAAGGTGGTCGCCGGCTTTGCGCGGGAAGACCTTTTCACCGTGGTGCTCGAGCACTTTCAAACCGATACTGCCGATTACGCTGACTACATCCTGCCCGCCACCACGCAGCTTGAGCACTGGGACGTGCACTTGAGCTATGGCCATACCGATGCGTTGCTCAACCAGCCGGCGATTGCGCCGCTGGGAGAAGCCAAGCCGAATACGCAGATTTTTAGGGAACTGGCGCAGCGCATGGGCATGACGGACCCGTGTTTCGCTGAAAGTGACGAGTCCCTGTGCCGCCTGGCGTATGGCGATGCCGTCGACTTTGAGGTACTGCAGCGCCAGGGTTATTGCACCTTGCCATTGCCGGATGCGCCCTTTGCCACGGGTGGTTTTCCAACACCGTCCGGGCGGTGCGAGTTTGTGAGCGAGCGCCTTGCGGCAATGGGTCTGGATGCCTTGCCCACCTATGTTCCGAACCATGAGCCGTTTGGCAGCTCCAAAGAGTTTCCATTGGCCATGATTTCGCCGCCGGCCCGCAATTTCCTGAATTCCAGCTTTGTCAACGTGAAAAGCCTGCGCGACATCGAGGGCGAACCCCTGCTGGAAATGCACGCTAGCGACGCTCAGGCGCGCGGGATCGCGGACGGGCAGACGGTGCGCGTGTTCAATCAGCGGGGCGAGTACCGGGTCATGGCTCGGATCTCAGCCCGAGCGCGACCAGGCGTTGTCAATGGCCTTGGAGTCTGGTGGCGCAAGCTGGGGCTGGCCGGAACCAACGTGAACGAGGTCACCAGCCAGGCGTTGACTGACATGGGAGGCGGCCCCACGTTTTACGACTGCCTCGTGGAAGTAAAGCCTTTTTGGCCTGCAGCGCCGGTCAATAGTGCGTAAGCAGCTATCAAAAGCAGAGCAAAACGGGATTGCGCTGACATCCCGCCAGTTAACCTGATCAGGTGAGGCGGGGCCGCCATCAAAGCCCTGCGCCGACCGGCGGGGTATGGTGCAACACTTACACTGCCATCAAACGAAGTTTCTTTTCAGCTTCATCCCGGTCACTCCCGTGCGTATTTCGCGATTTCGTTTTCTGGTGTTGGCGCTATTGGGCGTAGCGATCCTGCACGGACTGGTTTTGCAATGGGTCCAGGAGCAGACTGTTGAACACAATACTTTGCAGCGCATGGCAGCGCCACTGATGTTGCATGCATTGAAAGCTGTGGAGGTGCCCGCCAAGCCAAGTCCCTCTGCGAAGGTGGTGCGCGAGAGCGTGAAGCCTGTCACTGGTGACGGTGAGACGGTCGGGCGGTTTTTGTTGCCCAACGTAGTGCCCCAGAACCAACCCCTGCCCACCCCGATGGAGGCAGAGGTGCCATTACCGCCATCCTTGGGGACCGACGAAATTCAGAGCCTTGCACCCCTGCCCAAACTCGACGGTGCGATTCGCGATGCCGAGGGCTGGCCTCTGGATACGCGACTCACTTACACCTTGCGCGGCTACTACCGTGGCGACTTGCTTGGGTCGGGGTCTGTCCAGTGGCAGCACGCCCAAGGACGCTACCAGGTCGAGGTCAATTTGCGCATGGCCTTGCTGTTTGGCCTGTCCCTGGTCAGTCAGGGTGATGTGCGTGATGTGGGTCTTGTGCCGCAGGTCTATGAGGAGCGGCTGGTTGGCCGTGTGCGCCGTGTGTTACTCGATGGTGTGGTGGTGAAGTTCGCCGATGGCACCGCCATTCGGCAGCCGACGGGTGTGCAAGATACTGCAAGCCAATTCGTGGAGTTGTCCAGGCGCTTTGCCACCGGCCGTCAGGTTCTGCAAGTCGGTACGGAAGTGCCTGTGTGGTTGGCACGTCCGAATGCGTTGCACCTATGGACCTACGATGTGGTGAAGCAGGACTTGTTGCGCCTGCCTGTTTTCGGCGAAGTGCCTGCGTTCCATCTTGTGCCGCGCCCGGTGGCGAACCCGGCGGGGAATATTTCTGCCGAATTGTGGTTTGCACCTGGCTTGCAGTACCTGCCGGTGCGGATAAAGATTAACCTGGGCGAGGGCAACTTTGTGGACTTGCTGGTGGAAAAAATTGAGCAGGGTGGGGTGGAATAACTCAACGGTCTGCGACATACGGATTCGTCAAGCGCTCCTCGCCAAACGTACTCTCGGGCCCGTGGCCGGGGATGAATACGATGTCGTCACCCATAGGCCACAAGCGGTCCTTGATGCTGGCGATGAGGGTTGCGTGGTCGCCTTGGGGAAAGTCGGTGCGGCCGATGGATCCGGCAAAGAGCACATCGCCGACAAATGCGCGCTTGGCTTCGCTGGAGTAGAAAACGACGTGCCCCGGTGTGTGCCCCGGGCAGTGGCGTACGGTCAGTGAGCTGTTGCCAATCGACACGGTGTCACCATCCACCAGCCAGCGCGTTGGCGTAAAGGCATCGGCGTGGGGTAGTCCAAACATCTTGCCTTGTTGCGGCAGTGCATCAATCCAGAACTGGTCAGCGCGATGCGGCCCGGTGATGGGCAGCTCGCAAACGCGGGCAAGCTCTCCGGCAGCGCCTGCGTGGTCGATATGGGCATGCGTGATCCAGATCTGTTCGAGTTGAACGCCTTGATGTTTGACCTGGGCAAGTATCCGGTCGGTATCGCCGCCTGGATCGATGACCACTGCCTTGCGCGTTTGGTCGCACCAGAGTAGTGAGCAGTTCTGGCTGAAGGCGGTAACGGGGATGGTGGCGTATTGAAGCATGACGACGTTGGGAGTTTGTCAATTATGTGTCGAACTCCGCCCACAAACAGTGGCGGATGAGAGCGCAGCGCCGTATCGTGGGTGGCCGTATGATGGGCGCTTTCATTTTGGCGTTTGTAGTCTTGGCGCTCGACCCTGGTGGTCCCTTTGAAGTGGAGTTGGACGATGCATGAAATGGCATTGGCGGAAGGTATCTTGCAGCTCGTCGAGGAAACTGCCCAGCGCGAACGCGCGCAGCGCGTCAAATTGGTCGTGCTGGAAATTGGGGAACTGTCGACAGTGGAAGCCGATGCGTTGCGGTTTTGCTTTGATGCCGTGACCAAGGGTAGTATTGCCAACGCAGCGGCGCTGGAGATCGTGCATGTGCCCGGGGTGGGCTGGTGCATGGAATGCGCCGCCACGCTGCCCATGCAGGAGCTGTTTGGTGCCTGCCCGCAATGCGGCGGTTACCAGATGCAGGCGACGGGCGGCACCGAGATGCGGGTTAAGGAAATCGAGATCGACTAACAACAGGAGACACAACCATGTGCATGGTTTGCGGATGCGGTGCGGGCGAGACCCGCATGGAAAATGGGGAACACGGGCACCAGCATGTGCATGCGGACGGCACCGCCCATAGCCACGACCACGGTCACACGCACGACCACCACGAGCACAGTCACGACCACGAGCATCATGCCCACGAACATGCCCGGGGTGTGGGTGGTGACATCGATTACGGCAACGGCCCGGCCCATGCGCATGCGCCGGGCATGAGCCAGTCGCGCATGGTGCAAATCGAGCAGGACATTCTTTCCAAGAACAATACCTATGCCCATGCCAACCGAACGTGGTTTGACGCGCACGGCATCTTGGCGCTCAACCTGGTCTCGAGTCCGGGGTCAGGCAAAACGACGCTGCTAGTGAAAACGATCGGACAGCTCAAGGACCAGGTCACGATGAACGTGGTCGAGGGGGATCAGCAGACGTCCAATGACGCACAACGCATCCGCGCCACCGGCGTGGCGGCCCTGCAAATCAATACCGGCAAGGGATGCCACCTCGACGGGTACATGGTGGGGCAAGCCATGGAGCGTCTGAAGCCTGCCGACGAGTCACTGTTTCTCATTGAAAACGTGGGCAATCTGGTGTGCCCCGCGGCCTTTGATTTGGGTGAACACCACAAGGTGGCCATTCTCTCGGTGACCGAGGGCGAAGACAAACCATTGAAGTACCCGGACATGTTCAAGGCGGCGGATGTCATGCTGCTCAACAAGTGCGATTTGTTGCCGCATCTGGAGTTTGATGTGCAGCTCGCCGAAGCCAATGCACGGCGAGTCAACCCCAAGCTGGTGATTTTCCGGGTGTCTGCAACCACCGGCGAAGGCATGGATGCCTGGGTGCGCTGGATTCTTTCCGGGCTCAAGCTTGCGCGCATCCGCTGCGCCGGGCAGGAGCGTGCGCTGGCCGACAAGTGAACGGGCGGCGCATTCGCGTGCGTGGACTGGTGCAGGGGGTCGGTTTTCGGCCCTATGTGTGGAACCTCGCCCATCAGTTGGGTTTGTCTGGCTGGGTTCTTAATGATGGAGGTGGCGTGAGCATTGTCATTGGCGGCGATGCTATGGATGCTTTTCTGGATCGGTTGCCTAAAGAGGCTCCCCGACTGGCGCGTATCGATTCCATTGAAGTGGAACCGGTAGCGCTGCCGCTGGAAGGCTTTTCTATTTTGGATAGTGTGGCCGATGCAGTGGCAACTGCCATTGGGCCCGATGCAGCGGTCTGCGCGGACTGTGTATCCGAACTCTGCGACCCCGGTAACCGGCGATGGCGTTATGCCTTTACGACGTGCACCCATTGTGGGCCACGTTACACCGTCACGCGGCGCATCCCCTACGACCGGGAGCAAACCAGCTTGCATGATTTCCCGCTGTGTACCGAATGCGCACGGGAGTATGGTTCGGTGACGGATCGACGCTTCCATGCCGAAACGACCTGTTGCCCGGTCTGTGGCCCGCGCTTGCAGTTGTGCAACGCGGTGGGCGAAGTGATTGCAGGCGACCCGATTGCTCAAACCCTGCAGATGTTGCGCTCCGGGCGCATCGTGGCCATCAAAGGTCTGGGTGGATTTCATCTCGTGTGTGATGCGCGCAATCCGCAATCAGTGGCAGAGCTTCGCCAGCGCAAGCAGCGTGAGGAAAAGCCGCTGGCGGTGATGGCGCTCAACACAGCATCGTTGCAGCAATATGCGCATATCGATGAAGAGGAACGCGACCTGTTGCAAGGCGTAGAAGCGCCCATCGTGCTATGCCGAACGAAGAAATTAGATTTGCCTGGGATTGCGCCGGGCCTGGCCTGGTTGGGAGCGATGTTGCCCTCTAACCCGTTGCAGTTGCTGCTGTGGCATGAGGCCTGCGGCCGACCTTCAGGCACTGCGTGGCTGGTCGAACCGAACGACCTGCTGCTGGTTATGAGCAGCGCCAATCCCCATGGAGAACCCCTGGTTTCGGGCAACAATGAGGCGCTGCATCGGTTGACGGGCATTGCCGATGCATTTCTCCTGCACGACCGCGACATCGTCGTGCGTTGCGACGATTCCGTGGTTCGATCCGGACCGCGTTTCATTCGCCGTGCACGCGGGTTTACGCCCGTGCCCATCGCCTTGGCGAAGGATGGTCCAACAGTCCTTGCGTTGGGCGGCCACCTGAAAAACACGGTTTGTGTGCTCAAAGGTCGGGAGGCCTATCTTTCGCAGCATATCGGCGGTTTGGACAACGCTGCGGCTATTGGCTTTCTGGAAGAAACCGTGGCCCACCTGTTGGGGATCCTGGACATCAGGCCTGAAGTTATTGCCCACGATCTCCACCCGGACTATGCCTCCACCCAGGAGGCTTTGCGACTGGCACAGCAGTGGGGTGTGCCTGCGGTGGCAGTGCCACACCACCACGCACATATCGCATCCATCTGCGCGGAACACGGACTCGATGGACCGGTTTTGGGCCTGGCCCTGGATGGCGTCGGGCTGGGGCAGGATGGGGGACTGTGGGGAGGTGAACTGCTGCGTGTCAACGGTGCACAGTGCGAACGTCTTGGGCATCTTCAGTCGATGCGCTTGCCGGGAGGCGACCGGGCTGCGCGCGAACCGTGGCGGGTAGCCGTCGCAGTGCTCTACGACATCGGTCGTAGAGACCAAATTCAGCCTTGGTTGCGCAAACGTTACTCACAACGTGAAGCTGGCCCGCTTGTGACCCTATTGCAGCGGGATTTGAATTGCCCATCTACCACCAGCATGGGGCGTTTGTTTGACGCAGCGGCCGGTTTGCTGGGATTGCGTGACCAAAATCACTACGAAGGCCAGGCCGCCATGGAACTCGAAGGCTTGGCACAGCAAGTCGGCCCAGTGCAGCCGTTTGGGGATGGTTTCTTGCTGCGTGATGAAGTGTTGGATTTCTCGCCCTTGTTGGCGCATCTGAGTGAATGCGACAACCCTGCACTGGGCGCAGCTTGGTTTCATGCGACTGTGGCACACGGGCTTGCCCAGTGGGTGGTTGCAGCGGCCAGAAAAAGCCAACTGGCGCGGGTGGCCGTTGGTGGCGGTTGTGCCATGAACGAAATATTGATGTCGTATCTGCGCATCGCCCTATCTGAAGCGGGTGTCAGCTTGGTTGAGGCGCGCCGTGCGCCCCCCAATGACGGTGGACTGGCTTTGGGACAGGCCTGGGTTGTGCGTCTCGACGCTCAGTGGAGAACTACTTTGGCGCATGGTTAGTCGCCTGTCGCATGGTCCTTGCGCGCTGTGATAGGTTGCAAGTCCAGTGCGCAAACTAGCCCAGTGAAAAATTGTCGGTTTGCCAGATGCCTGGGTTGGCATCCGCCAAGGCACAATTCCGTCCATTGTCGAAATACAAAGTGGTTTATGAATATTGTGATTCTTGGGGCAGGACGTGTGGGCGAAACCGTTGCAGAAAGCCTGTTGTCAGAGCGCAATGACATTACGCTGATCGACTCCGATCCCCAGCGCTTGCGAGCGTTACAGGAACGCATGGATTTACGCACCGTCATAGGCAATGGCATTCAGCCCTCTGTGCTGGCAGAAGCCGGTATTGCTGACGCCGACATGTTCATTGCCTGCGCGCCATTGGACGAAACCAATCTGGTGGCCTGCAAAGTGGCAAGCGAGCGTTTTTTTGTTCCCACCACCATCGCCAGGGTGCGTAGCCCGGAGTTTGACAACGGCAACCCATTGCTGGAAAAAAGCGGGTTTGCGGTGAATCAGGTGATTTGCCCGGAACAAAGCGTAACGGCCTACATCCGCAAACTCATTGAGTATCCGGAAGCTCTTCAGGTACTGGAGTTTGGGCAGGGTCTGGTGAGCCTCACGGCGGTAAAGGCGGTCGCGGGAGGCCCGCTTGTACAGCACAGTCTGGAAGAAATTCCACGATTGACCCCCGGACTGGACATGCGTATCGTGGCGATTTATCGGCATGACGCGGCATTGCCGTCGCTCGATGGAAGCACCCGCATTGAACCCGGCGATGAGGTGTTTGTGCTGGCACCCACGGAGCATATCCGCAGCGTACTCACTGCATTGCACAAGCGCGACCAGCCAGTTCGCCGGATCATGATTGTGGGCGGTGGCAAGGTGGGGCTGCGCCTGGCACGGGAGCTCAAGGGGTCGTGCCAGGTCAAGATCATCGAACGTAGCCGCAGCCGATGCGAATACTTGGCGACGCAACTCCCCGGTGACATGCTTGTTTTGCAGGGAGACTCCACGGACGAGGCCTTGCTCAGCGACGAAAACGTGCAGGACATGGACCTTTTTCTGGCACTGACGAGTGACGACGAAGACAACATCATGTCGTGCCTGCTAGCCAAGCGCCTGGGTGCGCACAGGGTGCTGAGCATCATCAACCGCAGGGCCTATGCTGATTTGATGCAGGGCACGGCCATTGACATTGCCATCGCGCCGAGTCAGGCGGTCATCGGGGAGTTGTTGGCTTTTGTGCGTCGTGGCGATGTGGAGGCTGTGCACAGTCTGCGTCGCGGAGCGGCCGAGGCGATGGAGGGAATTGTGCGCGGTGACCACAAAGCCTCACGCATGGCAGGTCGTCGTATCGAGCAGCTTTCCCTTCCCGAGGGGGCCCAGGTGGGAGCTATCGTGCGCGGCTTGCATAATGCCGATGGAGGTGAGGCGGCCTCCGGTTCACAAGCCGAAGTACTGATGGCGCACCACGACACCCTGATACAGACCAACGACCATGTGATTGTGTTTGTACCGCGCAAACGGATGGTGCGTGAAGTGGAAAAGCTCTTTCAGGTCAGCGCGACTTTTTTCTGATGGGTGCACTTGCCGTTTTAGCTCTGGTTGGCCGCATGGTGATGCTCTTTGCATTGCTGATGCTGTTGCCGCTCGCGTTTGCACGCATTCTGAAGGACCCGGCCGAACAGGCATTTATGCTCGCCATCGGCCTAACCGTTCTCGTTGGCACGGCGCTGAGCATCACGATGCGCAAATTCAAGCGCGAGTTGCAACCGCGCGATGGTTTCATTCTGGTGGGTGTCACCTGGATGTTGTTGCCTGTGTTTGGTGGGTTGCCCATTTTTCTGGCTGTCGAGGGAATGACACCGACCAACGCCTACTTTGAAGCGATGTCGGCCTTCACCGCCACCGGTGCCACGGTAATGACCGGGCTGGAACACTTGCCACTGTCGATCAATATCTGGCGATGTTTCATGATGTGGGTGGGCGGCCTGGGCATCATTGTGCTGGCGGTGGCTATTCTGCCCATGTTGGGGGTGGGCGGTAGCCAATTGTTCAAAGCCGAATCGGCCGGCCCCATGAAAGACCAGAAACTCACACCGCGAATTGCCGACACAGCCCGTGTGATCTGGGGCACCTACTTTGCACTTTCCGTGGGGTGTTTTCTCGCCTACCGCTGGGCGGGCATGAGTTGGGTGGATGCTTTCATGCACATGTGCTCGACTGTCAGCCTGGGAGGCTTTTCCAGCTACGACGCAAGTTTCGGGCATTGGAACAGTGCACGCATCGAAGGTGTCGCCATGGTCTTTATGCTGCTCTCCGGCATTAACCTCATGCTCTACTTTGCGGCGTGGCGGCGTAAGTCCCTGGCGGTTTTGTGGCGCAACATCGAGGTACGAGGCTTTTACTTTTCGCTGGCAGCGACTATCGCTCTCATCACCGCCTACCTCATGGCGCACCAAAGCTACCCCACTTTTTCAGAGGCATTCCGCCATACCGCCTTTCATGTCATCTCCATCGCAACCACCACCGGCTACGCCAACCATGACTATGCCCAATGGCCCTTGTTTGCCCCCGTGCTGATGATTCTTCTGGGCTGCTTTGCCACTTGTGCCGGTTCTACTGGCGGCGGCATCAAGATGATTCGCATGATCTTGCTGCTCAAACAGTCAAGCCGCGAAATGGTGCGCATCGTTCACCCCAATGTTGTCAACCCCGTAATCCTGGGCGGGCAAGCCATCAGCGATCGCGTGATGCAAAGCGTGATTGCCTTCATGATGGTCTACGGGGCCAGCCTGGTCGGACTGACCATGGTGTTGTTGTTCAGCGGCCTGGATGTAGTGACCGCCTTCACCGCGGTGATCGCCTGTGTGAATAACATCGGGCCTGGTCTGGGGGATGTGGGCCCGGCGGTCAACTACAGCGGGCTGACCAATTTTCAGACTTGGGTCTGCTCGTTTGCCATGTTGCTAGGGCGACTGGAACTGCTCAGCTTGCTGGTGTTGTTTACCCCGGCGTTCTGGCGCAAGTAATTGATTTGGATGCCACTTCCATTTCGGAAAGATGCTACAAATTGAAGAGCGCATAACGCATATCTGGCAAGCGCTGCAGGCCAATTCAGATGCCACGCCACCTTGCGATCCATCGTGTCTGCAATGGCGTTGCGCCGTAAGCATGCGTCTACCCTGCGCAAATTCACGGTGGTTTGGTTGTTCATGACGAAGTGCGTTTTCAGGAGGGTTTGCGGCGCATTCCGGTGTAAAGTGCGGTTCACTGTTTAACTCTGGATCTACTATGCAACCTACAAAAGTACTCTTGATCGCGTTCACGGCATGCGCGATGGCTGCAACACCCGCACTGGCGCAAAATAAGGCTGCCATTGGCAAGTCGGTTTCCGATTTCTACAAGGTCTCAACGGCACTTTCGGCAAGTTTGACGGATCTGGGCAACCGCACCGCAACGGCTTCGCCCAATGACAAGGACATGCTCAAGCTGGCGACCAGCCAATTGGGAATTGCCAATGCCATCGCGGATGGTGTGCTGGAGTTAGGCGCAGTAGCCGCTGAGGTCAACGATGCCGGTTCCCTTGGCATCGCCAAGAAGCACTTGACTGCACGCTGCAATGCGATGAAGTCGACCGGGGAAGCAACAGCCAAGTATCTTGAAACCCTGGCGTCCAATATCGCGGCGGTGGCGACTGCTGCGGAGGTGCGCAAATCGCGCGACCTGCTGACGCAGATGGTGCAACATCCGTTGTGCAACTCCAAGTAAACCACGGGCGCGAAAGAAAAGCGGCCGAGTGCCGCTTTTCTTTTGGGAGTGCAACGGTTATTTCTCGCGTAATTCGCGGCGCAGAATTTTACCAACCGGGGTCTTGGGCAGGTCGCCCCTGAATTCAATCACTTTGGGCTGTTTGTAGCCCGTCATGTTTTCCTTGCAGAACGCGCGGACATCGGCCTCGCTCACGTCGGGGTCTTTCTTGACAATCACCAGTTTGACCGCCTCGCCCGTTTTGGCGTCCGCGACACCGACACAGGCACACTCCATGATGCCAGGCATCTGCGACACCACATCTTCCAGTTCGGTGGGGAAGACGTTGAAGCCACTTACCAGAATCATGTCCTTCTTGCGGTCGACGATTTTGAAGAAGCCCTTGTCATCCACGACGCCCACATCGCCGGTCTTGAAGTAGCCATCAGGCGTCATCACTTTGGCAGTTTCATCAGGCCGCTGCCAATAGCCAGCCATCACCTGGGGTCCTTTGATGGCGATTTCACCGGACTGACCCGGCCCGACCTCATTGCCATCGTCATCAAGCAGCTTCAAGTAGGTATTGGGCAACGGGATTCCGATGGTGCCGGTGTACTCTTTCGCTGTCACCACATTGCAGCTCGCCGAGGGCGATGTTTCGCTCAGGCCATAGCCTTCGCAGATCGGGCACCCGGTTTTTTCGAACCAAAGTTTGGCAACGGCACTTTGTACCGCAGTGCCGCCACCAACGGAAACTTTGAGATGGCTCCAGTCGACGGTATTGAAGTCGGGATGGTTGGCCAAACCATTGAACAGGGTGTTGACCGCCGGAAAAGTGTGGATGGTGTGCTTGGTGAGTTCCTTGAGCACTGCAGGGATGTCGCGCGGATTGGGAATCAGGATCAGTTTGCCGCCCATGCGCATTGACAACATCATGCCTACCGTGAAGGCGAAGATATGGTAGAGCGGCAAGGCACATACCCCAGTGGGTTGTTCATTGGCGGGGAGACTGCCCATGACGGGATTGTTCCAGACCTCGGACTGCAGTACGTTGGCAATCACGTTCCGATTCAATAGCACGGCACCCTTGGAAACCCCGGTGGTGCCGCCCGTGTACTGCAGTACCGCGACGTCGTCGGCCTTGATGTCGGGCTTCTTGAAGGGGGCATTGGTGCCGATTGCCACTGCAGCATTGAAGCGCACCGCATTAGGCAGGCTGTACGCGGGTACCATCTTCTTGACATTGCGGACTACATAGTTAACGAGGGCGCCTTTTAGCAGGCCCAACTGATCGCCCATGGCGCAAAGCACGACATTCTTGACGGATGTGGCCGCAAGGCACTTTTCCAGCGTTACGGCGAAGTTCTCGATGATGACGATGGCCTTCGCGCCTGAGTCCTTGAGTTGGTGTTCAAGTTCGCGCGGCGTATAGAGCGGATTGACGTTGACCACCACATAGCCTGCCCGCAGGATGCCTGCCACGGCCACCGGGTACTGCGGCACATTGGGCATCATGATGGCGACACGGTCACCTTTGGCCAGCCCCAGCGACTGCAGGTAACCGGCGAAGGCCTGGCTCAGACTATCGGTTTGGGCATAGGTGATGTCCTTGCCCATAAAACTGTACGCCACCTTGTCGGCATACTTCTTGAAGGCCTCCTCCATCAACGCCACCAGTGAGGTGTACTGCGTGACATTGATGTCGGCGGGGACTCCAGACGGGTAACTGCTAAGCCACTTGCGCTCTGTCATGATTGATGATCTCCATTAGTCAAATCCAACTAACGGCATTTTCGCCCAAGTCAGAGAACTGTAAGCATATGTTTTCCCTAAG
>JFJP01029694.1_pt2 | contig 26517 bp, 21 predicted proteins | sample 431651 | NCBI WGS metagenome assembly JFJP01 (sample SAMN02602958, study PRJNA72255) | Microbial mat metagenome, whole genome shotgun sequencing project. | biome: fresh water; feature: sink hole; material: water; isolation source: purple microbial (photo- and chemosynthetic) mats found in...
TTCTGCGCTGCGGGAAAAAAGGGTTTGTCCGGATTCACGATTGAGGCGCGGTGGAAACGCATTTCCCCATGGTGAAAAAATCGGGAATGCATGCGCATGCAGCCGGTGTGCGAGGTGGAACCTGTTTTTCATGCAGCCGGTGTGTGAGGCGGAACTTGTATTTTCATGCATCCGAACGGTATAATGAACCAATGATGCAAACGATGGAAAACCGGAACCTGAAAAGGATCGGGGTGGTGGTGAACCGCCCGAAGGATGAAGGATACACTTGTACGGCCCGCGTAGTGGACCGGCTTGTCGCCTGCGGTTTCGAGGCTTGTCTCGAGGTGGACATCCGGGATGCGCTCGGCAGGGGAACGGCGGTCGGCGAATCGGAACTGTATGCGGACAGTGATTTCCTGATCTGCCTCGGTGGGGATGGAACCTTCCTGAAGACGGCCCGGCACACGTTGGCCTGCTGCAAACCGGTGCTTGGCATCAATCTGGGGTCTGTCGGGTTTCTTGCCGAAGTTGAGGTGGCGGGCATAGAATCCGCCATCGACCGTCTTGCAGCCGGCGAAGTGCGTCTGCAGCCACGCATGGTGCTCCGCGCGGATGTCATCCGAAACGGAACCTGCGTCTATACGGATTATGCCATCAATGACGCGGTTGTCACCCGCATGGCCCTTTCCCGCATCGTGGACCTTCATGTGTCGGTGGACGACCAGTATGTGGATGCGTTTCCATCGGACGGGCTGATCGTATCGACGCCCACCGGATCCACCGCATACACCCTCTCGGCTGGCGGCCCCATTGTCCAGCCGGAGATACCACTCATGGTCATCACGCCGATTTGCCCGCATATTCTCTATTCGCGTTCCTTCATTGTTTCCTCGGACAGCCGGCTGGCCATCCGGATCGGAGACAGGCGCAGCGCGGATGCCATGCTGACGGCGGACGGTCAGGCAGGGTTTGCGCTGGAATTGAATGATGTAGTGGAGATTAGCCGTGCGCCGCAGCAGATCGTTTTCGCCTCGGTGGAACGGGTGAACTTCTACGAAGTCCTGCGGGCGAAGATTCACGGCAGGCAATGACCGGACCGGGTTCATTCCGATGTGACCGGACCGGGTTCATCACAAGACCACAGAACCGGACTCGTCCCACCGTGACTGGACCGGGCTGATTGGAGGAGAAATGAAATACAACCGGCATGCGAAAATCCTCGAACTGATCGATCGCTTTGAAATTGAAACACAGGATGAGCTGGCGGACAAGCTCAAGGGGGTCGGGGTCGAGGTGACGCAGGCCACCATATCCCGCGACATCAAGGAACTGCGTCTTGTGAAGGTGCTGGCGCAGAACGGCCAGTACCGGTATGCATCCGTCAATCAGGATGCGACCGCCATGAACGATCGTCTGCTCATCATTCTGCGCGAGGCATTCGTATCGAGCGACTATGCGAACAATATTCTCGTTGTGAAGACCCTCCCCGGCATGGCCCAGGCGGTTGCCTCCTCCGTGGACGCACTCGGCTGGTATGAGGTGCTCGGAACCATCGCGGGGGACGATACCCTGATGATGATCTGCAGGGCCGAAAGGTTTGCCGAAGAGCTGATGGAGCGGTTTACCCGCATGGTCAGGGGTGGGTGAGACATGCTGCTTGCTTTGCAGATTGACAACATCGCCATCATCGAGCATCTTGAAATGACGCTGGAAGGCGGATTCACCGTTCTTTCCGGCGAGACGGGCGCGGGCAAGTCCATCCTCATCGAGGCGATCAATGCCCTCATAGGGGGAAGGACTTCGCGGGAACTCATCCGCACAGGTTCGGAACGCGCGTCCGTGCAGGGCCAGTTCCGCATGCCGGAGGCCATGGAAGCACGGCTTGAGGAATACGGCATCGAACCGCCTGCGGATGGCATCCTTGTTCTTCAGCGGTCCTTCACCGATGCGGGCCGCAACACCTGCCGCATCAACGGCAGTCTTGTCACGGCAGGCGTCATGCGCGTCATCGGGGAAAAATTGCTGGACATTCATGGCCAGCACGACAGCCAGTCCCTGTTTCGCCCGGAAACCCATCTGGAACTTCTTGATGCCTATGCCGGAGCGGCGCTCAAGCAGGAAATGGCGCAATACACGGCGGCCTTTGCCCTGTATCGCGAGTGGAAGGAAGAATGGCGCCGTGTTTCGGGTTCGGAACGCGAACGGGAACGCCGGATCGACATGCTTCGTTTCCAGCTGGATGAATTGGACAAGGCTGCCATGAAACCGGGAGAAGATCAGGAACTGGAGCGCAGAAGCCGCATCCTGTCACATTCCGAAGGCATTGTTGCGGCTTTCTCGGAAGCGTATGAATTGCTTACGGGCGAGGAATCCGGTGAAGCAGGTGCCAGGGACCAGGTCCGCCGCAGTGCGCAGGCGCTGCAGCGCATTGGCCCTATTTCGCCGGAGTATGCGGAAATGGCGGAACAGCTCACGGAGATGGCCGAGCGTCTGAACGATCTTTCCAGGGATATTGTGGATGTGCGGGATGGAACGGAGTTCGATCCGAAACTAAGGGATCAGATTGAGGATCGGCTCTCCTTTCTGCAGACCATCCGGAAAAAATATGGCGAGTGCATCGACGACTGCATCCGATATCGCGAGGAAATCCGAGCGGAACTGGAAACCTTCGCGGATGTGGAAACGCTCCTCGCGCAGCATGCGGAACGGCTGGAAGTCCAGACGACCCTGCTTCGGGGGTACGCGGCCACCTTGTACCGTCTTCGGCTTGAGGCTGCGGTCAGGCTGGGAAAAGGCATGTCCGGACAGCTGGAAGAACTTGAAATGCCGAAGGCGGTGTTTGAAGCCTCCGTGGTGCATGAACCGAACCGTGAGTTTGACGAATTCGGACTCGACCGGGCGGAATTCCTCTTCACCGCGAATCTCGGGGAGCCGCTGAAACCGTTGTCCCGCATCGCATCGGGGGGAGAGATGTCCCGTGTGATGCTGGCCATCAAGACGATGCTGGCGGATGTGGACCGGATTCCCACCCTGGTGTTCGACGAAATCGACGCCGGCGTCGGCGGCAAGGCGGCGCAGAAGGTGGGCGAGAAGCTTGCGGCCATGTCCCGCACACGCCAGATTCTCTGCGTCACGCATCATGCGCAGATCGCCAGCCTGGCGGTCCATCACCACCACATCGGCAAGGAACAGGCGGACGGACGCACCCGCACCCGGGTGACGCACCTCTCGGGACAGTCCCGCGAGGACGAGATCACCCGCCTTCTTTCCGGCGCACACCGCACCGAGACCGCCCGCGGACTTGCCCGTGAATTGCTGGCACACGGCGCCATCGGCCGTTCCGTGCGCAACAGCGCAGCCAAGCCGGACCAGAGGTCCGGGGAAAAGGACATCGATTCATGATCATCAAACAGGCAGAGTTCATTACTTCCGCTGTTGAAACATCCCAGTATCCGGATTGGACCTGCCCGGAAATCGCAATGGCCGGACGATCGAACGTCGGCAAGTCATCCCTGATCAATGCGCTCTGCAACCGGAAGGGACTTGCCCGCGTGGCAGCCGCGCCCGGAAAGACGCGGCTGGTGAATTTTTATCTTGTCAACGAAAATCTCTCGCTTGTGGACCTGGCCGGATACGGATATGCCCGCGTCGCGAAGACCACGAAAGCCACCTGGGGACCGATGATAGAAACCTATCTCACGACAAGGGACCAGCTCTGCCTCATCCTGCTGCTGCTGGACATGCGTCATGATCCGTCCGAGGAGGATCTCATGATGGAAGCATGGCTGAAGGCGACAGGCAAAATGTATGGCATCGTGCTGACGAAAGCGGACAAACTGACCAGACAGGAGCAGAATCAGCGTCTGGCCGCCTTCCGAAAAATCCTGCAGCCGGAGGCCTGCGGCATATTCCCGGCTTCCGCCGACAAGAGGACGGGTCTGGATGAGCTCTGGCAGCTGATGGCCGATGCCGCGAACACGGAAAACACGGTTGCCGGAGGGAAATGAGGGGAGAACATGATGAACGCGGAGATTCTCGCAGTCGGAACGGAACTCCTGATGGGGCAGATCGCCAATACGAATGCCCAGTATCTTTCCAGACGGCTGGCCGATCTGGGCATACGGGTCCTGTACCACAGCGTCGTGGGGGACAATCCGCAGCGGCTGTCGGACAGCCTGGCGCTGGCGCTTTCCCGTACCGACATTGTCGTCATGACAGGCGGTCTTGGTCCCACAAAGGATGACCTGACGAAGGAAACGGTTGCAGCGGCCTTCCGGATGGAACTTGTGCGGGATGAAGCCGTGTATGCGCAAATTTCCTCCTTTTTTCAGAAAATCGGACGGGAAATGGTGGAAAGCAATGCAAAACAGGCATATCTGCCTGTCGGGAGCAGCATCATTCCGAACCGGAACGGGACTGCGCCGGGCTGCCTGATCGAACGGGACGGAAAAACGGTGATTCTGTTTCCCGGCCCGCCGAAGGAAATGATTCCGATGTTTGAGGAAACCGTGTTTCCCTGGTTCGAGAAGAAGACGGGGCAAGTGCTCGCATCCCGCATGCTGCGGGTGTTCGGGATCGGAGAGTCCTCGATGGAGGCAAGAATCCTGGATATCATCGACAGGCAGACGAATCCCACCATTGCGCCCTATGTCGGCGACGGCGACGTGGTTGTGCGCGTGACCGCCTCCGCCCGGACGAAGGCGGAAGCGGAACTCCTGCTGGAGCCGGCCGTGGAGGAAATCCGGGAACGGCTCGGGAGCTACCTGTTCGCAACCCATGGGGAAGCGATGGAAGAGATTGTGGGAAAGCTGCTTCTGGAAAGGAATTTGACGGTTTCGGCCGCTGAATCCTGCACCGGGGGGCTCCTTGCGGCGAAGCTTGTGAATGTGTCCGGTATTTCCGCCGTATTTGCACGCAGCTATGTCGTTTACGCCGACGCTGCCAAAATTCAGGAACTCGGCGTTTCTCCGGATACGCTTGCCGCGCATGGGGCTGTCAGTGCCGAAACGGCAAAGGAAATGTCGGAAGGACTGATGCGGAAGACCGGATGCGGCGTGGCCGTGGCGGTCACAGGCATCGCGGGACCGGATGGAGGCACGCCGGAAAAACCCGTCGGACTTGTTCATGTGGCCGTGACGACCGCCGAAGGCACACGGAGCCGGGAATTCCGTCTGAACGGGAACCGGGAGCGGATCCGCACCATGACAGCCCTTCATGCGCTGGACATGGTCCGCCGGATTCTGCTCGGTCTGCCCGATTGAGCCCTTGAGTCGATTCGTTCCGTCTGCCCGACTGTTCAGTTCCGTACAGCAAGGAGAGACATCATGGACGACCTGGCCCTGAAACCAAAGAAAAAAGCCCTTTCAAAGGTGGAAGGCGCAGCCGGCATGATCATGCTTGCGACCCTGCTCAGCCGGTTGACGGGCTTTCTCCGTACCTACTTCATCTATGCCGTCATGAAGCCGAAAGGCTACTCCGATGAATTCCTGCTGGCTTTCAGCCTGCCTGACATCACGTTCAACCTTCTGGCCGGTGGAGCCATCGCGGCCGCGCTGATCCCCGTCATGTCCTCCTTCCTGTCGAAAGGGCGTGAGGAGGATGCCTGGAAGGCGCTGAGCACCTTCCTGAACGTGTCGATGATCGCGCTGGTCGGCCTCGAAATCGTCTTTTTCTTCTGGACGGAAGGTTTCCTCGGCCTGATTGCACCCGGATATGCGGGCCGGGCGCCCGAAGAGCGGATCATGCTGGTCGCGCTCACGCGCATTCTCCTGCTGAATGTGCCTTTCATGATGCTGGCCGGGCAGTGCAACGGCATCCTGAACTCATACCGCAAGTTCGCCGCCGCGGCATTCGGTCCGGTCATCTACAACATCTGCACCATTGCCGGCATCGTCCTGTTCGGAGCGACCGATGCGTACCTCACCGCCTGGGCGATTGTGGGCAGTGCCGGCATTTTCTTTCTGGTTCAGATGGCAGCCACCTGGAAGCAGTTTTCCCAATACCGGCCCAGGCTGGAATGGCATCATCCCGCTTTCCGCAGGATGATCCGGCAGGCGGTTCCATCCCTGCTCTCGTCATCCATCAACGAGTTCAACAATGTCATGACGAGAAGTTTCGCAACCTTGCTGGACAAGGGCATGCTGACCCTGCTCAACAATGCGAACCGCACCTGGCAGCTGCCGATGGGCATTTTTGCCCAGAGTATCGGCATTGCCATGCTGCCCACCTTGTCCGCCCACCACGCGGCGAATGAGACGGAAGCATTCAAGCGGCTCTTCTACCGGGGTGTCCGGGCCGTCATTCTCATCTGTCTGCCGATCTCCGTCATCATGGTTCTTCAGAATGATCAGATCATGCGCCTGCTCTTCACTTGGAACGCCATGCAGGAGGTTGACGTGTTCGACAGCGGGATTGCGCTGGCCGGTTATGCGGCGGCGTTGATTTTCGCCTCGGTGCTCGGCATGACGATCCGCGCGTTCTACGCCATGCACGACAGCATCACCCCGCTGGTCAGCGGCATTCTGGGCATCGCGGTGAATTATGGTTTCAATGCGGTGTTCCAGCGATATACGAATTTCGGGATCGGCGGTACCGCGCTTGCCTATACGGCCACCTCCGTCTTCAATACGCTGATTCTGCTGGCAGTCTTCTCGAGAAAAACGAACACAAGCTTTTATCGCGACAACCTGGGATTCTTTCTCAGGAGTGCCGCGGCGATGGTCCCGTCCACAGCGGTCTTGTGGCTCCTTGTGCGGCTGTTCAGGCCGGATGTCGGGTCCAAGCTTTCGCAGATTTTCTGTGTGGCCGTACCGGCAATCGGCTGCTGCACCATTTTTTACCTGATGGGCATCCTGCTTCGCATCGGGGAAATCACCCTGCTTCGCGACATGCTGGGTTCGCGGCTGAAGAGGTTCCGGAAAAAAACGGAAGGGAATGCTTGACGCCAAGGAACACGTTCGATATAATGTGAACAAATGTTCGAATAAGTTCGGTGGGCCATGCGTTTTTAGAGTGCGTAAGGCCGGCGTGCAGGTCGAGGCGGGTTTTGAATCCGCTTTGGATATGGATTTCACCGAATGATGTCGCTAGGAGGATGGGGCAGATGGCAACGACATCGGAAGAAAAGAAAAAGGCACTGGAAACCGTGATGGCGCAACTGGAAAAGCAATTCGGCAAGGGTTCCGTCATGAAACTCGGCGAGGTCAGCCACGTCGCGGCGGACGTCATCCACACCGGTGCCCTTTCACTTGACATCGCGCTTGGCATCGGCGGGTATCCCCGTGGGCGCATCATCGAGATCTATGGGCCTGAGTCCTCAGGCAAAACCACCGTTGCGCTGCATGCCATCGCGGAAGCGCAAAGAGCCGGCGGCGATGCTGCGTTCATCGATGCGGAACATGCGCTGGACCCGGTCTATGCCAAAAATCTGGGTGTGGATATCGACAACCTCATCGTTTCCCAGCCGGATACAGGCGAACAGGCGCTGGAAATCGCCGAAGCCCTTGTCCGCAGCGGCGCCATCGACATCATCGTCATCGATTCCGTGGCTGCGTTGGTTCCGAAAGCGGAAATCGATGGAGAAATGGGCGACGCGTTCGTCGGGCTGCAGGCCCGGCTCATGTCCCAGGCACTTCGCAAGCTTTCCGGCTGCATCAGCAAGTCGAAGACCGTGGCCATCTTCATCAACCAGCTGCGGGAAAAAATCGGCGTCATGTTCGGCAATCCGGAAACCACGCCGGGCGGCCGCGCGCTCAAGTTCTATGCTTCCGTCCGTCTGGACGTGCGCCGCATCGAAACGCTGAAGGACGGCACGGAAGCCGTGGGCAACCGCACCCGCGTCAAGGTTGCGAAGAACAAGGTGGCGCCCCCGTTCCATGAAGCTGAATTCGACATCATCTACGGTTCCGGCATTTCCCGGGAGGGCTGCATTCTCGATATCGGCGTCAACCTTGAAATCGTCAAGAAAAGCGGTGCCTGGTTCTCTTATGGCACGAACCGCATCGGCCAGGGCCGGGAGAACGTAAAGAAGTATCTGCGTGAAAATTCGGAGATCTGTGCGGAAATCGAGGGAAAGATCATGGCGGAGCACGATGTGGCATTTGTGAAGAGCGTCACGCCGCCCCGCATCAAGGCAGAGGAAGATTGACTGCCCATGCGGGTAAGCCCGGATGTTCAGGATGAGAGGGAAGAACCCCAAGCCAAGCCGAAGGGCAAGGCCAGAAGGACGCGAACAGCATGAAAATCACCGCAGCCGAACAATCCCCCCGTCAAAAGGGCATGAGGCGCATCCATCTGGATGGCGCCTATGCCTTTAGCCTGCCGGAGGAAGTTTACCTTCGCATGCGGCTTTATGAACGCGAAGATCTTTCCGAACCGGAAGTGCTGGAAATTCGCGACACCGTTCTCCGGAAGGCAGTGCGGGAACAGGCAATCCTGTATCTCACCGTGCTGGACCGTACCGCCGCCGGACTTCTCGAGCGACTCGTCCGCGCCGGATACGATGGGGAATCGGCCGCATTGGCCGTCGCCGATATGATAACCCTCGGGTACGTGGATGACAGACGGTATGCCCAGCGCTACATCTCGGAGCAGCTCCGTGCGAAATCTGTTTCCAGAAAGAACATGCGGTTTGCGTTACGGGCCAGGGGCGTGTCCGACGAAGATTTTGATGCGGTGATTTCCGAGTTCGAACAGGATGATGAAGAAACGGCTTTGCGCGGCGCGCGCAAGAAATTCGGAAAGTATGATCTGACGGATCCGGCCATCGAGCGGAAAGCGGTGTCCTTCCTCCTGCACAGGGGGTTCAATTACGAAACGGTGCAGCAGATTCTGAGGCGGATGAAGGAAGAGACCGATTGACAGGGATTGTTTGAATTGGTAGAATCATGTCAAACAGGCGGGAGCGTCAAGCATCCCGACACAGAAGTCCATGGGCCTGGCCGTTCGGGGAATTTAAACGGTGGAGGCACCTGTCATGTTCATTCGATCACAAGTCTGCCTGTTCTCCTTCCTGCATGCGTGCATAGCCCCGTCCGGCAATCGAATCCTTTCTTCCGATGCGGAACCCGTCCCGCAGCATGGCAAAAATTCGAAATCCCCTCGTATCAGAGCTTTTCTGGCCGATCAGCGTGGACTCAACACGGTGGAACTGGTCGTCATCATCGCCGTCGTAGTCGGACTGGCTCTCTTGTTTCGTGCCCGCATCACCGCGTTTGTCACAACACTTCTGGATGGCCTGTTCTCTGTGGATGTGGCCAGGAATCTGGTGAAAGGGGTCACGGTGGAGTGATTCGACGCGTATCATGCAGGGTCTGCCCTGGAATATTTGTGAATCTTTACAGGTTCCTTTCCATCATGATACAATGGACCGGTATGGAATGAACCGTATCCTCGGTTCGCGGCACTCCAACCGCTTACTGGGCATACGGCAATTGTACGTGTCATACGCGAAAGGGGAAACCATGGAAAGACCGGCCAAGATTGACATCATCACAAACAACGGGCGTCACGAGGGTGATACGGGTTCGCCGGAAGTGCAGATCGCACTCCTGACCGAACGCATCAACCACCTGACAGGCCACCTCAAGACCCACCAGAAGGATCACCACTCCCGTCGTGGTCTGCTGAAGATGGTCGGTGCCCGTCGCGGCCTTCTGAATTATCTGATGAAGAAGGACGTCGTCCGCTATCGTGAAATCGTAGCCAAGCTCGAACTCAGAAAGTAAAAAATCTGTCGGGAAACCACTTGTTTCATGGCCCGTGAATCAGCACCCGAATCTTCTGTTGTTTCAGGCATGGCAAGCAGTTTCTTCATCGGCACAAAGGAAGGGCGGGAAACCGCCTTTCTTGTTTTGAATCCCAACCGGGGAACGGTGTGCGGTCCATTTGCTTCATGCAGGGCCGCATGCCGGGACCAACCGGGAAGAAACCGGCTGGATGGCCGTTCTGTCCCGAAAAAATCAGACCATGACCCATGACGGCCGCAGGGCGACAGAAGTTCAGCGAAGAGGGTTCCTGCCGGGAACCCTGCTCCCTGATCTTTTGCCCCGGCGGACCGGTGGGTGAGAAGGAGTATAAGATATGAAAAAAACCTATTCAACCCAAGTGGCCGGCAGAACGCTGACCATCGAAGTCGGTCAGCTGGCCCTGCTGGCAAATGGCGCAGCCCTGGTCCGCTATGGGGAAACCGTCGTCATGTCCACAGCCACTGCTTCCACCAAGCCCCGCGACGGTGTCGACTTCTTCCCGCTCAGTGTCGAGTATGAGGAAAAGATGTACGCGGTCGGCAAAATCCCCGGCGGCTTCATCAAACGCGAAGGCAAGCCCACGGAACGTGCCGTGCTGACCGGCCGGGTCATCGATCGCCAGTTCCGTCCGCGCTTTCCGAAGGATCTGCGCAATGACGTCACCCTCATCAATACCGTCATGTCCGTGGAGCAGGACAATTCACCGGAATTTGCGGCCATCATCGGCTCCGCCGTTTCACTGGCCGTTTCCGACATTCCCTTCAACGGACCCATTGCCGGCATCATCCTGGGCCTGGTAGACGGCGAAGTCATCATCAACCCCAATGTGGAACAACGTGAGCAGAGCGACATGTATGTCACCCTCTCGGCCGATCGCAGAAAAATCGTCATGATTGAAGCCGGCGCCAACGAAGTATCCGAAGAAATCATGCTTTCCGCCATTCGCAAGGGCCACGATGAAATCATCAGAATCATCGACTTCATCGACACCATCGCGGCGGACTGCGCCAAGGCGAAATTTGCCTATGAATCCGTCAAGGTGGAGGCGGACCTGTTCGACGTCGTCTACAAACTGGCGAAGGAAGACATGAAGGCAGCCATTCAGAATGATGACAAGCCGACCCGCGATGCCAATGTCGCGGTGGTGTACGACAAGGTGCAGACTGCACTGGCTGAGACGCATCCGGATATGAAGGCCAAGATCGGCGAGGCGCTGTACAAGCTGCAGAAGAAGATTGTCCGCATGCTCATCCTTGAAGACGGCAAGCGCGTGGACGGCCGAGGTCTGATGGATATCCGCCAGCTTTCCGCCGAAGTGGGCATTCTGCCCCGCACCCATGGTTCAGGTCTTTTCCAGCGCGGACAGACCCAGGTCCTCACAACCGTCACACTCGGCCCGGTCAGCGAGATGCAGTCACTTGACGGCGTGGATCTCGAAGATACGAAGCGCTACATGCACCAGTATAACTTCCCGTCATACAGTGTGGGAGAAACGAAGCCTTCCCGCGGACCCGGCCGCCGTGAAATCGGCCATGGCGCGCTTGCGGAACGTGCCCTCCTGCCGGTCATCCCGGCCATCGAAGATTTCCCGTATGCCATCCGCCTTGTTTCCGAAGTGCTCATGTCGAATGGTTCCACGTCGCAGGGCAGCATCTGCGCCAGCACCCTTGCGCTGATGGACGCGGGCGTTCCGCTCAAGACCCCTGTTGCCGGCATCTCCACCGGACTTGTGGTGGATGATGAGAATGAGGACCGTTATGTCGTATTCATGGACATCCAGGGCATCGAAGATTTCTTCGGCGACATGGACTTCAAGGTCGGTGGCACGAAGAACGGCATCACGGCCATCCAGGTCGACATCAAGGTGGACGGATTGAACTACGACATCATCGAGCAGGCATTCGAGATTACCCGCAAGGGCCGTCTGGACATCCTGAACAAGACGATGCTGCCATGCATTCCCGAGCCCCGCAAGACCTTGTCCAAATATGCCCCGAAAATCTACCAGCTCAAGATCGATGTGGATAAAATCCGTGAAGTCATTGGCCCCGGCGGAAAAGTCATCAACAAGATCATTCAGGAAACCGGCGTCAAGATCGACATTGAAGATGACGGGTCCGTCTTCGTGGCAACTTCCGATGAAGCAGCCGGCATGAAAGCCCTCCGCATCATCGAAGGCATTGTCGGAAACGTTGAAGTCGGTACCATCTACACGGGCAAGGTCACCCGCCTCATGAATTTCGGCGCGTTCGTCGAGTTCCTGCCCGGCAAGGAAGGTCTTGTGCATATCTCCAAACTGGCACATGCGCGTGTGAACAAAGTGGAAGATGTTGTCGCTGTCGGCGACGAAGTCACCGTTCGTGTCATCGAAGTCGATAAACAGGGCCGCATCAACCTTTCCGTCAAGGATGCCACACCGGAACCCGGCAGGGAATCCTCCAGGGATGTGAATATCCACCTGTAAAGCGCCGGAAGAAAATTACCTGCTCTTTTTCCGAAAAGAATGGCAGGTTAGGCCATTGTTTTCGGAAATTTATAGAGCAGGTTATTTTCTTCCAAGCCCTAAAGCGCCGGTTGACACAATTATCGGAACAACGCCCTGACGGGCACGGACAAGGCAGCCCATGCGGCTGCCTTGTTGCATATCCGTCATGAACCGGGCAACCGGATTTCCGGGAGGCTTCATGGCTGAACATCGGGACGGGGAAAGTGCAGAGAATGAGCATTGGCCTGCGGGAAGGCGGGTCTGGTTTGTTGCGGCGGAAGCAACGCCTTTCATCAAGGTAGGCGGTTTGGCCGATGTGGCGGGAGAACTGCCCCGGGCACTGCATCGGCTTGGTGTGCGGATTTCGCTTTGCCTGCCGTTCCACGGCGGAATGAAAATGCCGAACCCGTCATTTCCGGATCCTGAAGGGCGGAACCCCTCCCTGACGAACCAGCCATTCCTCGTGAAGCAGCTGGATGCCGGCGCCTCAGGAAAGACGCGCAAGGCCACTACCCTGCAGGGTTCAGCAGGTTTCTCCAATGGGGGCTTGCATGATGGAATTCCGTGCAAGGTGCAGGTATGGCTTTCAGATGTTTTGCCTGTCCGCGTATATGAGATTCCGGGGTTATTCGGTCGAGAAAACGTCTACGCGTATTCGGACGATGCCGAACGTTTCGCTGTATTTTGTCTTGCAGTGGCGGCAGATGCGGAGACGGAGGCGAATCCGCCCGACATTCTGCATCTGAACGATTGGCATGCGGCTCCTCTGGCCATGCTGGTCCGTCATGCGCCCGAATCCGGCGAGGGCGCGATGCTGCGCCGGATTCACACCTTGCTGACCATACACAGTCTGGAGTATCAGGGACTTGGTCGGCCTTCCCTGGCTGATTTGTATGGATTGGGACCTTCTGTGATGGGGGAAGAGGGAGCTTCTTTTTCGGGCGGTTTCAATGCCCTGAAAGCCGGGATCGCCTGGTCGGATGCCATCACGACGGTCAGTCCGTCTTATGCGCGGGAGATTCTGAAACCCGGGAATGGCTTCGGGTTGGACTCTTTTTTGGCTGAACGCGTGAAAACACGAAGCAAGCAAAGGTATGCGGGCATCCTCAACCGGCTTGGCACAACCTGGAACCCGGCAATAGATGAAGCACTGGTGGTGCGATATGATGCAAAGACGCTCCTGAATCGGAGGCAAAACAAAGCTGCCCTGCAGGAAGAACTTGGGTTGCCTGAAACCATGGAGCCTCTGGCGGTTTATATCGGTCGGCTGGTTGAGACGAAAGGCATCGGATTGCTGCTGGATGCGGTGGAAGCATGGCTGCAGTCCGGCATGCAACTCGTCATTCTTGGAACAGGTGAAGGGAAGTATCAGGAACGGATTCAGATGCTGTCGGAAAAGTATCCGAATGCCATAGCATGCAGGTTTGCATTCGATGAACGCCTGGCCCGACGCATGTACGGGGCCGCCGATCTCCTGCTGATGCCTTCCAGACGGGAAGCATGCGGATTGAGCCAGCAAATCGCCATGCGGTACGGCTGCCTGCCGGTTGTTCGAAAAACGGGCGGATTGAAGGACACGGTGAAGGATGGCACGAATGGGTTTGTCTTTTCAGCCGAAACCACAGGAGCGCTGGACCGGGCTGTTCGCCGCGCCTGGAGGCTGTTTCGGGAGGATGGGGAGAACCGTGCCTGGCACAGGATGATGCAGGCAGCCATGCAGGTTGATTCGGGGTGGGTGGGTTCGGCCCGCACATATCTGAGCCTGTATCTGGACCTGTTGGATGAAGTGTGAAGCGGAAACCGGAAAAGGTGTGAAGCGGAAACCGGAAAAGACAAGGACGCAAAGACAAGGAAGCAAGGAGGAAACCATGGATCGCAAAACACGGACAAACCATCTTCGCAAGGCTTTGGCGGATTTATATCCGAATGTCTATTGTACGCTGGAATATGAAAATCCCCTGCAGCTTTTGGTGGCGACACAGCTTGCCGCACAGTCGACCGATGCGCAGGTGAATATCGTGACAAAAAACTTGTTTCGGAAATACAGGACGGCCGAGGATTATGCGGCGGTTGATTTGACGGAGCTGGAGCAGGACATACACGCAACAGGGTTTTTTCACAACAAGGCGAAAAATCTGAAAGGCTGCTGCATCCGCCTGCTTCAGCATCACCAAGGTCAGGTACCGGGAACCATGGAGGAACTGATAGCCTTGCCCGGTGTCGGGCGAAAAACAGCGAATGTGGTACTGGGTGCGATTTTTCAGGTACCGGGCGTCATTGTGGACACGCATGCGGGCCGACTCTCCCGCAGGATGGGTCTGACGGTGGAAGAAGACCCGGCCGCAGTGGAGCGGGATCTGATGAAACTGCTGCCGAAGAAGGAATGGACTGATTTCAGCCATCGCCTTGTTTTTCATGGCCGGGCGGTTTGCAATGCCAAAAAGCCCTTGTGCGGCATCTGTACATGCCGGCCTTATTGCGCATATGGACAAAAAAATGTAGAATTAGGCTAAATGCCGGCCAGAGCCACATTTGGGCTTTTTGGCGGGATATCGGGGCAAAGTCACGGGGGTATCGAGCGTGCCGAACAGGAAGAACGTCCTGCGCATGGATCAAGCCAATGCACACGTTGTCGAACGGTCCGCCGACTCGGCATACGAGACCGCTCCGGAAGACTGGATTTTCGCGCTGGATATCGGAACACGCACGGTCATCGGCGTTGTTGGCGTGGAACGGCAGGAACGGTATGAAATTCTGGCGGCCGCCGTGCATGAGCATGCCCAGCGGGCTATGATGGACGGTCAGATCCATGACATCGCAAAAGTGGCATCCGGAGCAAAAATCATCAAGGATGAGCTGGAGAGGAAGCTTGGTCGCAGGCTCGAAAAGGTGGCCATCGCAGCAGCCGGACGTGTTCTGAAGACTTGTCAGGTGCACGTGAACCGTGAAGTGGATGAATCGCGTGAGATTGACACACAGCTGCTGGGTGCTCTGGAGATGGAAGGCATACGCCTGGCGCAGGACACCCTGCAGGACGGACTGCCGGACGCGCTGCGCCATTCATTCCATTGTGTCGGATACAGTGTCATCAGCTATCAATTGGACGACTTTTCCATCTCGAACCCGCTCGGACACAAGGGAAACCGAATCGGGCTGGAGATATTGGCCACTTTTCTGCCGCATATGGTGGTTGACAGCCTGCACACGGTCATGGAGCGAATCGGTCTGAAGGTGGCAAGCATGACGCTCGAGCCGATTGCCGCGCTGAATGTCGCCATTCCGAAAGATTTGCGCATGCTGAATCTCGCTCTTGTGGATGTGGGAGCCGGCACATCGGACATCGCCATCACAAAGGCCGGTTCCGTCATCGGGTATGCCATGGCGGCAGTGGCGGGCGACGAGATCACCGAGGCAATCGCACAGCGCTATCTGGTGGACTTTCATGCGGCCGAGCGAATCAAACTCGCTGTCAGTGCGGGAATGGAGTCCGTGACATTTACGGACATTCTCGACAATCCGATGGTTGTACCGACGGAAGAAGTGCTGGAGGTCATCCATCCTGCGGTTGAAAACCTTGCACGCACCATTGCGGAGCGGGTGAAGGAGTGCAATGCCGGCAAGCCGCCGAATGCCGTTTTTCTGGTGGGGGGCGGAAGCCAGACACCGGGTTTGTGCAAGCTTTTATCCGAACTGATTGGTCTTCCACCAGAGCGTGTTGCGGTAAGGAACCGGAGCATCGCAAAGAGCATCGATTATGAAGGGGAACTGCTGCAGGGGCCTGAATGCATCACCCCGTTCGGCATTCTTGTCACGGCCAATCTCAATGCCGGAAAGGACTTTTTTCATGTCTCCGTGGGCGGTCGTCAAATCCGGCTGTTCAACGCCCGCCGCATGACGGTGGCGGATGCCTTGCTTCAGGCTGGTTATGTTCCGGACCAGCTGATCGGAAAATCAGGAAACGCGCTCCACTTTCTGATGAATGGGTTTGACAAGACAGTCCGCGGAGAGTTCGGCAAGCCGTCCGAGATTTCGCTGAATGGAATGCCGGCCGGACTGACTGTCAGTGTAACGCCGGGAGACCGGATAGAAGTGAAGGAAGCGGAGCGTGGTGCGGATGCTGTCAGCTTTGCCGGCGACCATCTGCTTTCAGGCAGGCCGGTGGTGCTGCTGCTTGCGGAAAACCGTTATGAGATTCCTTCCTCCCTGCTGCTCAATGGAAAACCGGTTTTGGCGGAAACCGCCATCCAAGAGGGAGACAGCCTGGTCATCGCTCCACCTGCCGCGCTTTCGGATATCGTGCGCGATTTCGAACTGGACCCTGCCCGATGTGATTTTTCATGTGAAGGAAAACCCTTGACATTGTCCTATGCGCCGACCGAAGGGGATGTCATCTTGTGCGCTCCCCACCGGCATGGTGCGGAGCAGGAAGCCCGACCGTCTTCTACGGTTCCGGAAAAACCGACAGAGCGGCCTGCCTCGGCGGTCCCGGAAAAAACGACAGAGCGGCCTGCCTCGGCGGTCCCGGAAAAACCGACAGAGCGGCCTGCTTCGGCGGTTTCGGCAAAGCCGATAGACTGGAGCGTCCAGGAGAAACCCGACGGCAGCACCACGGTCGGAGCAACGGAAATCGGTGTCGATCCGCAGGGAGCGGACGGCATTCTGGTTACGGTGAACCATGAACCGGTTCACATCGCGAAAGTAACAAAAGACATGATGTTTGTGGATATCTTCAATCACATCGATTTTGATCTGGCCACACCGAAGGGAACTGTCGTATTGAAACTGAACGGACGTGACGCAGGATTTACCGATTCGGTGAAACCAGGGGACGATATAGAAGTTTATTGGCGTGAATGAACGGTGCTGGCCGGTCTGTCATCGCTTCCAGGCGGGAGTAAAACCGGCGTGCCGATACCGAAACGTGCGTATGGGGGAAGAAACGGGAGGATACCGTGGACACTGACGATAAACTGATGTCCGGACAGGTGACGGGCAATCTTGAGGATCTGTTCCGCTTCGTATCCCGCATTACCTGCATTGCCCTGCTTGTTCTGATGGCGGGAGACATCCTCTTCCGCATGGGAGAAGGCATTCCGGCGTTTCTGCACATTTCTCCGGTCATACAGGTCGTGTGCTGGGGCATTCATTTTGGATTTTCTTTCCTGGTGAATCGCGGTCTGGATGAAAAACATCTCTCTATCCGGCTTCGCGGATTGTATCTGGAGGTTTTTGTCCTGCTTCTGTTTGTTTCATCACTTCGCCATCCCGGCTATTTTTACTTTATCGTGCTGCTTCCCATCACGTTCAGCACACTTTCCGCGGGTTTTCTCAGAACACTTCCCTTGATGACGTGGGCACTCGCCCTGCAATTGTTCATGCAATGGCTGCTGGGCAGTCATCTGGACTCCAATGGATCCATCGCGGCGTTATGGATGAACCTGCTCATTGTTGCGGCACAATACGGCATCATTGGTTTCGCCTGCCAGGTATGGGGAGCCGCACAGGAAAAATTCCGACTGAGCGAAGAAGAAAATGCGAACCTGGTCGCCCGGCTGGGAGACAAGTATGTCCAGCTGGAAGAAGTCAGACGGGAGATGCAGAGTCAGTACGATCAGCTGCGCAAGGCCAATTTCCAGACCGAAGAATCAAACAGGAAGCTCACCACCAGTCTGGCGGAGTTCTATACTGTTCAGCAGATATCTCAAGCCATCAGTTCCATCTTTGACATGAACGAGCTTCTGAAGTTCGTGAACGACGTCATCATCGGGGTCATGGGTGTTTCCAGCTCCACCATCGCGCTGCGCAATGCACAGACGGATCGGATGAAAGTGCTTGTATCAAGCATATTCGACAAACGGGAACTGGCCGTGTTTTCAGACTTCGTGAACCAGGACATCCAGCGTGGCGGGCTGTCCGTTTCCCATTCCATGCTGGACAACGATGTGACCGCGGAGGAATACCGGTTTGTCCAGGGACGCTCGGTCCGCTCGATCGCCTGCGTTCCGTTGGTTGCGAAAGGAAGCACCCTTGGGATCATACTAATCGAACAGGTCATCCCGGAAGCGTTCACAAGCGAGAATGTCCGGCTTCTGGAAATTCTTTCGCAGCAGGTTTCCATCGCCATCGACAATGCCCGCCTCTACAACCAGATGCAGGAGATGGCCACCATCGACGGCCTGACCGGTGCATACAACCGGATTCATTTTCAGAACTGCCTCCAGGAAGAATTTGATCGCGCACGGGAACAGGGGGGAGACCTTGCCCTCATCATGTGCGACATCGATCATTTCAAGCGTTTCAACGATACGCATGGCCATCAGTTCGGCGACCTCGTCTTGAAAACGCTTTCAGCCCATATAAGGGAGCATTTGCGGAAGTCGGACCTTTTTGCCAGGTATGGCGGGGAGGAATTCGTGATCCTGATGCCGCACACAACCATGCGGCAGGCTGCAGACAAGGCGGAGGAACTGCGTCGCAGCATTTCGGAGATGCTGGTTTCCGACCGGGTCATTTCAACATCCATCACCATCAGCATGGGCGTTTCGGCATTCCCGGAGATGGCAAAGAACGAAATTCAGCTGATCAAGTCGGCGGATGACGCACTGTATTCGGCGAAGAACAGCGGGCGCAACCGCGTGCAGAGTGCGGGCTTTTCCGGAGACGAGAGAACGGAACCCTACAGTTGAAACCGGAAGGCATTGATGAAGAAAAAAACCGGAAAAAGAGCCGCTCATGAGGAGAGGCTCTTTTTCACGGGTGTTTTCCGATTGATCAATTGCCGATTTTATTGCCGTGCATGGTGACGAGTTCAGCCATCTGACGCTCTTCTTCGGAAGTCAGGACCTTTGTCAGGTCAAGAAGAAGAATGATTTTTTCATCCACTTTGCCGATACCCGACAGAAATTTCTTGTCGAATCCTTTCAGGGATGGAGGCGTCTCCTCAATATCCTCGTCGGGCAGACGGACGATTTCCGTGACACTGTCCACAATGAAGCCCAAGAGGAAATCATTCATGTTCACAATGATGATTTTGGTGTTGTCGTCATTCGCCTTTTCCGGCAGCGAGAAGCGTTTCCTGAGATTGAAGACTGTCAGGACCCGCCCGCGCAGATTCAAAAGGCCTTCGATGAAAGGAGGGGTGTTCGGCACCTTGAAAATTTCCTGTGGCTTGAGAATCTGATGAATCTGTGTAATCTCAATGCCAAACGTCAGGTCGGAGACCATGAACTTGATCAGTTGCCTAGTAGCCATGTCGATTCCTCCCGCAAACCGCTTTTCGTTGGTTCTTTACCCGTTCGCCGCATCGGTGAATCATTTTCTTCCAAGCCCTGAGCGACTTTCTGCACCGGTTTCTACGTTTCAGGATCGGTAGGAACCATTGATTTTCACATAATCGTAAGAGAAGTCGCAGGTCCACATCCGGTCGGACACGGATCCGAGCTTCAAATCGAGCGTGACGGTGATTTCCTGCTGTTTCAGGACAGCCAGCGCGGCTTCTTCATCAAACCGGAGACCCATTCCGTTCCGGCAAACGATCAGATTGCCAAGGAACACATCCACCGTGTCCGGATTGAAGGAAGCACCGGAATAGCCCGCAGCGGTCAGGATTCGGCCCCAATTCGCATCCTGTCCGAAGAAGGCGGTTTTCACCAGGGGGGATTTCGCGATGGCGTTCAGGATGACATGCGCGGTTTCCGGATCCGGCGCGCCTTCCACCCGCAGTTCAAGAAGTTTCGTGGCTCCTTCCCCGTCCCGGGCAAGCATCTTGGAAAGGGTGACCGCCACGGTGCCGAGGCTGTCCACAAAAGCCTCGAACTCGGGACCTTCCCGGTCCACAAGTTTATTGCGGGCCATGCCGTTTGCAAGGATGACCACCTTGTCGCAGACGCTGGTGTCTCCATCGACGGAAACACGGTTGAAGGAACGATTGGCAACGGTCCGCAGGGCTTTGTCGAGCATTTCGGCGGAAATGGACAAATCCGTCGTCAGGATGGAAATCATGGTCGCCATGTTTGGATGGATCATGCCGGAGCCTTTGGCGAATCCGCCAATGCGGACAAGTTTGCCATCCAGCTCGAATGCCGCTTCCGCTTCCTTCTTGAAGGTGTCCGTTGTCATGACGGCCAGTGCGGCTGCGATGCCGCCGTCAGGAGAAAGCTGCTGGAAAGCCGCTTCCAGGCCCTTTTCAATCTTCTCCATGTCCAACCTGTATCCGATTACGCCTGTGGAGCCGATCACAGCCTGTTCGACGGGACAGCCTGCATGGCCGGAGACAAATCCGGCAAAGACGGCTGCATCCCGGTCTCCGTCCTCGCCCACACATGCGTTCGCACAGCCGCTGTTGATGGCCACCACACGGGCCAACCCGCTGCGGATGTGTTCTCTGGACCATTTCAACGAATGCCCCTTCACTACGTTGGTGGTGAAAATACCCGCGGCCGCAGCGGGAACATCGGACAGCACGACGGCCAGGTCGGGATTGCCGTTTTTCTTCAGTCCACAGGCGATGCCTGCAGCGGAAAAACCCTGTGGTGCGGTGACACCGGAACGAGCCATGGCTTATCCTCCGTTTCGCCCTTTCCTTGGAACCGCAAACGCAAGCATGGTGCAGGTTCCATACAAATATGGGCATGATTCCGTATTATATCGCGCGGGTGGGATGATGTAAAGGAAAGGAGCAATCTGCATCAGCAACGGAAATGCTTCCATCCAGAAAAATGCCTTCTGGAAAGGCGGTTTGCCGTTGCTTCTTCATGCGCTTGTCAAGATACATCCGGTCGTCAATCAGCTTGAGGAATTGATCGGCCGTCAAGCCGGCTTGCGGGTCGTACAGGGCGTAGCCTAGGCTGACATCAAGCTTGTAGGGTTGGACCGTGGAGAGATTGTACCGGTGCAGCGTGTCACGCAGGCGCAGGACGATCCGGTCGAAATCCTCGGGGGCGTTTGCATCAAGCACAATCACAAACTCATCGCCTGCATACCGGGCGATGAAATCGTCCTGATGGAAGCTGTGCTGGAGCACTTTGGACATTTCTTCGAGTGCCGTGTCGCCGGCAGGGTGGCCATAGGTGTCATTGATGGCCTTGAAGTTGTCGATGTCCAGCATCAGGGCGCCGAAAGTGTTTCCCAGACGATGACTGTCGATGCGGGTCCGGATGTACCGATCCAGCTGCCGCCGGTTGTAAAGGCCGGTGAGATAATCCGTGCGCAGGGTGTGATGCTGGAGATAAAGCTGCAGCACAAGCATGGAAAGCGCCATGCCGGCCCATATGAGTGTGACGCCGTAAAGGCAGAGCTGGATGACGCCGCCGATGAGCGGGGGAAGCATGAAGAGGAAGAGCGGATAGAATTTCCGTGCGGAAACCGCTTTTCGGTGCAGCCCGACAAAGGCGAAGGCAGAAACCAGGTATCCGAACAGCATGATGGCCAGCACGAAAAAGAAGGGGCCCCTCTGAAATCGGTTCGAAACATCAATGGTAAAGAGAATCCCGCCCAGGGGAGACATCAGGGACAGCAGCGCACTGAGCACCGCGGGAATGGCGGCTGGTACAGCCAGTTTGAGCGTGTGCCTGTCATCGCCCGAGATCTGATTGTCTGCATACAGAAGCCAAAGATAAGCCGGAACCGGATTCAGCATGCAGCCAAGCGTGCTGGTGATCCAGTTCAGGGTGATGAGGCCGGGTGCCGTATTTCCTTCAAGCGACCAGCCGATGGTGTCCAGCACCATGATGGAGAGGGTTGCCATGACCATCAGCCTGTAGAGGCGATTCATGAGGAGTCGCCGTCCGTCTCCGGGAGAATAGCCGAAGAGGAGGAGAATCAATAGCATGCAGGCATACAGGTTGAGATCGATCTGCATGAAGAAGTTCATGACTGACCTTTCCGGAAACAGCGAACGGGTGCTGACGAAGCTGATACCCGCACTGCGTCCCTTCGGGACAGGTTCCCGCTTGTGTTGATTGCAAACTATTTCATTGGTTGGGGTACCGGTATGTGGAAGGACAATGTTCAATACGCGACCATCATATCACACCGGATTCTTCCAGCCAAATGATGATTCACAGACCGCACATGGTTTGCAATCCGCATGGTGTCATGCGATAATGGTTTAGGCTGTCCGCCGCAGGAAATCACGGCGGCTGCATGGAGGATGCCCGTGAACCCGAAGTTGAAGGATGAAGGCGCGGATCGCTTGTTCGAGGCCATTCTGAAGCTGGAAACGGTGGAGGAGTGCTATGCGTTTTTCGAGGATATCGGCACCATTTCGGAGATCAAGGCGTTCACCCAGCGATTCGATGTCGCCCGGATGCTGATGGAACGGAACACATACAAGGAAATTCATGAAAAAACCGGTGCGAGCGAAGCAACCATCAGCCGAGTAAGCCGCGCGCTGTATTATGGCGCGGATGGCTATGCCCTTGTCCTTCGCCGTCTGGGAATCGAAGGCGCCGAGTACCCGCCGGAATGACGCGGGGCTGATGAAGGAACAGGCAGGAACGCGGATGCACAGGCACCGCTTGAGGCGGAACAGGCAGGAACGCGGATGCACAGGCACCGCTTGAGACGGAACAGGCAGGAACGCGGATGCACAGGCACCGCTTGAGACAGGAGTAAACAGAAATGAGCAAGAACGGTTTTCTCACTTTCCTCTTCGGCAATTATGCGGAAAAGGAAGTAAAACGCATTCTCCCCATGGTCGACCGGATCGAGGCGCTAGAATCCGAGATGAAGCAGCTCGATGACGAGGCGCTTCGGGCGAAGACGCAGGTGTTCAAAGACCGCTACAAGGCGGGAGAAACGCTCGAGGACATCCTGCCGGAGGCGTTTGCCGTTGTTCGGGAGGCCACATTCCGGGTCCAGGGCATTCGCCTGTTCCGTGTGCAGCTCATCGGCGGCATTGTGCTGCACCAGGGGCGCATCGCGGAAATGAAGACCGGTGAAGGAAAAACGAACGTCGCCACGCTCCCGGTCTATCTCAACGCCATCACCGGCGAAGGGGTCCATCTGGTCACCGTCAACGATTATCTTGCGAAATACCAGGGCGAACTGATGGGCAAGATCTACAATTTTCTGGGCCTCTCGGTTGGCATCATCATCCATGATCTCGAGAACGATGAACGTCGGAAAGCCTACAACAGCGACATCACCTATGGAACCAACAACGAGTTCGGGTTCGACTATCTGCGTGACAACATGGTGGTGTACAAGGAACACAAGGTCCAGCGCACCCTCACCTACGCCATCGTCGACGAGGTCGACTCCATCCTCGTGGATGAAGCCCGCACCCCGCTCATCATTTCCGGACAGGGCGACAAATCCACGGACTTGTACGGAAAGGCCGATTCCTTTGTAAAAAGGCTCAACAAACTTGTCTTCAAGGAGACGGATGACAAGCAGCACAGCGACGACATCGACTGCGACTACATCGTGGACGAGAAAGCCCATTCCGCCACCCTCACCCAGAAGGGCGTGGAGCGCGCGGAAAAATATTTCGGCATCGAGAACCTGTCCGACATGGAAAATCTGACGGTTTCCCACCACATCAACCAGGCGCTGAAAGCGCACGGCCTCATGAAGAATGAAGTCGATTATGTGGTGAAGGAAGGCGAAGTCATCATCGTCGACGAATTCACCGGTCGCCTCATGAACGGCCGCCGGTACAGCGACGGTCTCCACCAGGCCATTGAGGCGAAGGAAGGCGTGAAGGTCGAGCGCGAAAGCAAGACGCTCGCCACCATCACCTTTCAGAACTACTTCCGCATGTACGGAAAACTCGCCGGCATGACCGGTACCGCGCTCACCGAGGAACAGGAATTCAAGAGCATCTACAAACTCGATGTCATTCCGATCCCCACCAACTTGCCGGTTGTGCGCGACGACCACCCCGACGTCGTGTACAAGACGAAGAACGGCAAGTTCTCGCAGGTTGTCGAAGATATTGTGGAGAGCCACAAGAAGGGACAACCTGTTCTGGTCGGCACCATTTCCATCGAAACCTCCGAAATGCTGGGGAACATCCTCAAGCGGAACGGCGTCAGACACAATGTGCTGAATGCCAAGTACCACGAGAAAGAAGCGGAGATCATCGCCCAGGCAGGCAAGTTCGAGGCTGTGACCATCGCCACGAACATGGCCGGCCGCGGTACGGACATCATGCTCGGCGGCAATCCGGAGTTCCTGGCCCGACAGGAAATGCGCAAGCAGGGCATGGAGGAACATCTCATCATGGCCTCCACCGGCTTCGACGACACGGAGGATCCGCTCGTGCTGGAAGCACGACAGATTTTCAAGAAGCATTATGTGCAGTTCAAGGTGCAGACCGACAAGGAAAAGGTGAAGGTCATCGAGGCCGGCGGCCTGAAGATCATCGGAACCGAACGGCATGAATCCCGACGCATCGACAACCAGCTGCGTGGTCGTGCCGGCCGTCAGGGCGACCCGGGTGAATCGCGCTTCTACATCTCGCTGGAAGACGATCTCATGCGATTGTTCGGCGGCGAGCGCATGACCAGAATGGTCGAAATGCTCAGGCTGGAGGAGAATCAGCCCATCGAGGCCAGAATGCTCTCCAACGCCATCGAGACCGCCCAGAAGAAGATTGAGGGCATCAACTTCCAACGGCGCAAGAACGTGCTGCAATACGATGACGTCATGAACAAGCAGCGCGAAATCATCTACGGGGAACGGGCCAAGGTGCTCAACGGCGACAACCTCAGGGACAATGTCGTCAAGATGGTGGATACGCTGATCGAGGGCATTGCGGGCATGTATTGCAAGGAGAGTCCGCATGCCGAAAACTGGGACTGGACATCCATGAACGCCTACATCGACGGGATCTTCGGGCGGGTTGCGCAGGAAGACGGCGCACATGCCTCAATTCTGGCGAAGGACGCCCTCGATCTGGAAACCTTCACCCCGGAAGACTTGAAGGAGCTCCTTTCCGAACATGCCCATACCGCCTACGAGCATCAGGAAACGAATTTCGGCGAGGACATCATGCGGGAACTGGAAAGACGCGTCCTGCTGAAGGTTGTGGATGAAAAATGGATGGATCACATCGACTCGATGGAACAGCTGAAGCTCGGCATCGGTCTGCGCGCCTATGGCCAGAATGACCCGGTCATCGCCTACAAGCGCGAAGGGTTCGACATGTTCGATGAAATGATCCGAAACATCCAGGAGGATACGGTGAAAACACTGCTCCGCCTGCGTCCAGAAAATGTCAGCGTACAGCGGGAACAGGTTGCGAAACCGATAGCAGCCTCCCACGGAGATGACGCACCGAAAGCCCCGAAGAAGCGTGAAATCAGCAAGGTCGGACGCAACGAGCCTTGCCCGTGCGGCAGCGGAAAGAAGTACAAGAACTGTCACGGTGCCTGAACAAAGCGGCATCACAGCGAAAATCGGCCATGCGGAGCGGCACGGATGACATATGAAGCATCGATGAACTGGCTTGTCGAGTCAAGAAAGAGGGGAATCCTTCCGGGATTGACCCGCATCAGGCATCTTCTGGCCATCCTGGGAAACCCCCAGGATGGCCTTCGCATTCTGCATGTTGCCGGCACGAACGGCAAAGGCTCCACCTGCGCGTTTCTGGAGTCCATCCTCCGCGCGGCAGGTCACCACACCGGGTTCTTTTCATCGCCATGGCTGATTGATCCTGAAGAAATGTTCCGTCTGGATGGGGAACCAATCTCACGGCTCGAGTTTGCCGATCTCGTCGGTCAAGTGGCGGAACGGTCCGTGGGAATGGGGGAAGATCCCGGCTTGCCCACGGAATATGAGATATATGCCGCAATGGCTTTTCTGCTGTTCCGCCAGCGCGGATGCACGGCCGTGGTGCTGGAAACCTGCATGGGTGGAAGTTTTGACACCACCAATGCGTATGCGGGGCCCAACCTTGCCGTCCTGACAAAAATCAGCCTGGACCATATGGGCTTCCTGGGTATGACCCTTGGGGAAATCGCCCGTCACAAGGCCGGCATCATGCGTCCCGGCTGCCGGGTGGTTTCATGGCCCCAGGACGGTGATGCCGCCGAGGTGATCAGCCAGGCGGCGAAAGAAACAAATGCCCGGCTGACAATCCTTCGTCGGGAAGATGTACAGATCGGGCAAATCGATGAAAGCGGCACCTCATTCTCCATTCGGGTCAACGATGGGTTCCATGCCGTGCTTCCCGGGGTTCATTCCGAAGTTCCCGGGTTCCATGCCGGGACACCCGAGTTCCATACCGGGCTTCCCGGGGTTCATCAGGCCATGAATGCGGCACTTGCCCTGCTGGCGTATCAGACACTGATGATGGAC
>JFJP01037531.1_pt1 | contig 26515 bp, 20 predicted proteins | sample 431651 | NCBI WGS metagenome assembly JFJP01 (sample SAMN02602958, study PRJNA72255) | Microbial mat metagenome, whole genome shotgun sequencing project. | biome: fresh water; feature: sink hole; material: water; isolation source: purple microbial (photo- and chemosynthetic) mats found in...
TGTGAACACTGTCAGGTTGAAATTTCGCAAATAAATAAAAATATTGATAATTTCAATAACACACAAATTGTTATGATATCTTTTGAAGAACCAACTATTTTATTAGAAAAGCTAAAACACACAAATTTGCTTAATTCAGATAATGTTTTTATTTTATTTGACAGCAAAAATGAATTCCAGAAGATTTCTGGGGATTGTCCCTTTCCAACTAGCTTAATTTATAATGAAGACCAAAAATTGATAAAAGTATTCAAAGGTGAAGTAAGGGTTGAATCTTTACTGAAATATCTTAGAGAATAATGGACATTAATAAAATAAGAAATACTTTCGAATTTCAGCAAGACCAATCCGATTGTGGTGTTGCTTGTCTTAAATCACTTTTAAACTTGTATGGAGGTGAGGTTTCACTAGAAAGATTAAGAGAGTTAAGTGGCACATCAAAACAAGGAACAACGCTTTTAGGATTGTTTCAGGTTGCTAACCAGATTGGCTTTAATGCAGAAGGATGCGAAGCCGATATCACAAGCCTTATTGATCACGGAAAACCAGTAATACTGCACCTTACATTCGAAAACAAATTGCAACATTACGTTGTTTGCTATACTTTCGAAAATAACAAATTTATTATTGGTGATCCTGCAAATGGGATTGTGCAATATACAAAAGAAGAAATAGAAAAAGTCTGGATCTCTAAAGCATGCCTTATTTTGCAACCCAATAAAACATTTGAGAAAATCAAAACTATTAAAACTGCGAAAAGAAAATGGTTTTTGGATTTGATAAATGAAGATAAAGAAATACTCATTGTAAGTATTATTATTGGTTTGGCTATTGCTGTACTTGGCATGGTGATGTCCATTTTTTCGCAAAAACTAATAGATGAAATCCTGCCTGAAAAGGATTTTCAAAAACTCCTTATAAGCATTATCCTTGTTGTATTCTTGCTTATAGTCCGGACAGGGTTTACTGCAATTCGACAATTTTTACTGATAACTCAGGGAAAGCAATTTAACAACCGGATAATTGATTCATTTTACAATGCTTTGCTTTTTTTGCCTAAATCGTTTTTCGATACCCGGAAAAAGGGCGATTTGGTTGCACGTTTAAATGACACAGCTCGCATACAGCGTGTAATTACTCAATTTGTTGGCAGTGTAATTATTGATGGTTTAATTTCAATTACATCAGTTCTTTTTTTATTTTTTTACTCATGGCAAACGGGTTTAATTGCATTATTTAGCATGCCATTATACTTTTTAGTTATTTTTAGATTTAATAAGAAAATAATTGTTTCACAAAAAGAAGTAATGGTATCTTATGCCCACAGCGAAAGCAACTATATTAGCACATTATCAGGTATTTCTGAAATTAAAAATTTCAATAAACAGCCATTTTTTGCAAATTTGAACAAAGCCATTTATGGTAATTTTCAGGAAAAAGTTTTTAATCTTGGTAAAATTAATATACACCTTGGTTTTGTTGCCGGATTAACAGGGGTATTGTTTTTGTGTATAGTGTTAATATATAACACGTACCTTGTTTATTCTGACGAGATGCTGGTTGGTAAATTAATGGCAATTCTTGGAATATCATCAACCTTACTTCCTTCAATTGGCAACCTGGCAATAATTGCAATACCAATAAATGAAGCTAAAGTTGCATTTAACAGAATGTATGAATTTACAAGCATTCAACCAGAAAATAAAATAATTGATAAAAATGAAACCATTGATTTCGAAAACCTTGTAATAAAAGATTTATCGTTCAGATTTGCTGGTAGAAAAAGAATACTAAAAAATATAAATATAACTATGTGTAAAGGCGAACTTATTTCTTTGGTTGGAGAAAGCGGGAGTGGAAAAAGCACGTTAGCTAGTTTATTGCAAAAATTTTATTCCCTAGAAAATGGGGATGTAATTGTTAATAATCAATTTTCATTAAACAGTATAAATACAAATACATGGCGTAAAATAATAGGGGTTGTACCTCAGGATATTCATTTATTTAATGGTAATGTTATTGAAAATATTTGCTTAACTAGTTCAGAAGAAGAAGTACCTCACGTTCTTCAATTCCTAAATGAAAACGGTTTTGAAAAATATATAATCGAGTTACCTCAAGGACCATTAACACTCCTTGGAGAAGAGGGAATAAACTTATCTGGAGGACAGAGACAAATTATCGCATTGGCGAGAGCGTTGTACAAAAATCCGCAAATTCTCATTCTAGATGAGGCAACTGCAGCAATGGACAGGGAAACTGAAAAATTCACAATAGCTCTATTACAAAAACATAAAAAAAACAAAGCTATACTTTACATTTCTCATCGTTTACAAGTTTTAAAAACTATCAGTGACCGGATTTATATCTTGGGAAACGGAAAAATACAAGATTCTGGAAATCATGCTGAATTAATCCTTAAAGAAAACATCTACAGTAATTATTGGAAAGATTTAAATTGATGCTAAGTTCTGATTTATTAAATTCCTTTTTACTTTTTCTATCGTACATTAATCTTCTAAAAACCCACCTAATATTGATCTTCCTTCTTTGCGTGAGGCAGGGCTCATAATCGATAGTCGTTGAATTAATTTACGGATGGGCATTGATTGTAGCCAAACCCTTCCTGTACCGCGTAATGTTGCAACGAACAAACCTTCTCCACCAAAGACCATTGATTTTAAGCTTCCAGCTGTTTCTATGTCAAAATCGATCTGTGGTTCATAAGCAACAATACAGCCAGTATCTATCCTTAATGTTTCATTGGTTAATGTTTTTTCAACAACTGTTCCTCCAGCATGAATAAACGCCATGCCATCACCGTCAAGTTTCTGCAAAATAAATCCTTCGCCTCCCACTAAACCAGCTCCCAGCTTTCGATTTAAATGAATGGAAATTTTAGTACCCAAGGCGGCGCAAAGGAATCCATCTTTTTGAACCACCAATTGCCCTTTAATTTGTTTTAAATTAATTGGTATTATTTTCCCAGGATATGGAGCTGCAAAAGCAACCTTACGTTTGCCATATCCATGATTGGTAAAATGAGTCATAAAAATTGATTCACCTGTAATAAGCCTACTCCCTGCAGATAATACTTTGCCCATAAAACCCTGATTTGGTGTGGATCCGTCTCCTAGTTTTGTTTCAAATGTTATTCCGTCTTCCATAAACATCATTGCGCCTGCCTCGGCTACAACTGTTTCTTGTGGATCGAGTTCAATTTCAACGAATTGAATATCATCACCAACTATTTTGTAATCAATTTCGTGTGAGATCATAACAGTTTAAAGTTATAAGTGACTAAAGTTTAAAATCACATATTAAGAATTGCAACCTTCAAGCGGACGGCTGCCAATATTATTTATTCTGAGAACCATTTGATAAGTACTTCTTTAATTTCCTCTATACGCACAGGTTTTGCAAGATAATAATTCATTCCGCTATCAATGGCTTTCATTTTGTCCTCTTCACGAGCATTTGCTGTCATAGCAACAATTGGGATTTTATAACCAAGACTACGTATTTCTGCTGTTGCTTCCAGGCCATCTTGCTCGGGCATCATAATATCCATAAAAATAATATCGTATTTTTCATCTTTTACTTTTTTAACACAATCCTTTCCATTCTGTGCTAAAACAATTTCATATCCGAGATTTTTAAAAATAGTCTGTGCAACCTTTTGATTAATGATATTATCTTCTGCAACTAGTATCTTAATGTTCTTTTTTAATTTGTTTAGTTCGGGTAATTCCTTATCAGTTACTTTTAAGCTAGTAAAGTTCTCAATTAAAACTTCATAAACCTCTGATGCTTCATAGGGTTTAATTAAGTAGTAATCAACTCCACACATTTTACATTTAACATAATTACCGGGCTGATCGTTTGAGCTCACTATAATAATAAGCATTTTTGAAGACAGTCCTTTTTCATATATTTTTCTTGCCAGGCCGATACCGTCAAACTCTGCACAATCATTTATGACAAGTAAATGAAGTTGCTTTTCACCTGGTTTTAATCCTCTTTCAATTCTACCAATAACATCAACTTCGGGGGTTATTTCTGTATTATTTGTATCAAAGCTTTTAAATGTATGTAAAAGTATTTTGTCTTCGTCAGGATTATTATTAATAATTAATACATTAATTTCATCGTAATCAGTTATTTGAGAAAAATCAACATCCTTACTTATTTTTTCATTTGAATAAACTTCGATAGTAAATGAGAATTTAGAACCTGCATATTGGGGATCTGTTGAAATTGAAGATGGGCTTTCTACCCATATTTTACCTCCCATCAGTTCTACTAATTGTTTTGATATAGTGGTTCCCAAACCTGTTCCTCCAAATTTTCGTGTTGTTGAGCCATCTGCCTGGGAAAATGACGAAAATATTTCCTTAAGTTTTTCGTGGGGTATTCCTATTCCGGTATCTTCAATATCAAATTGGATAACCGCTCTTCCTGCATGGACTTTTATTAAATCAACTTTAACAAGAATTTTCCCTTCGATTGTAAATTTAATGGAATTACCTATCAAGTTGGAAATTACCTGACGCAGTCTGAATGGGTCTCCAATAAGCTGATCCGGAACCTTTTTTTGAACATTTAAAGCAAGCTCAATGCCTTTATCTTCTGCCCGTAATTTAAATAATGATATCGTTGATTCAACTTCTTCGCGAAGATTAAACGGTGTTTCTTCAATAACCATTTTTCCAGCTTCAATCTTCGAAAAATCAAGTATATCGTTGATAATAGATAATAATAGATCGGCTGATTTTTTTATAATATGCACGGCATCAGCTTGTTTTTCAGTTAAATTTGTACCACCCAAAGCATCTGCCATTCCAATTATTCCATTTAGTGGAGTGCGTATTTCATGGCTCATTTTTGCAAGAAATTCCGATTTTGCTTTATTAGCAGCTATTTCTCGTTTTCGAGCATTCTCAATTGGAGTAATATCAATAAATGCTTCTAATAAGTATTCCTCACTCCCAACCTGATACTGAACTTCTTTTTTATAGATTATTATTTCGTGATCATTATCATCATAATATATATATTGATTCAAATTATCGGTATAACTAAACGAATCTTTATCCTGAAAGTTACGAGGTATAAGGAACTGATCTGAAAGTGTTTTACCAATTAGATCACTTTCTTTTTCGAGTGTAAATGTATTTATTGCAGTTTTATTAATGCTTTTTACAACTCTGTTTGAATCTAACATCATAATTCCAACTGGCAATGATTCAAGAATTTCTTTAAATGCTGATTCCGATTTTCTGATTTGACTTTCTGTACTGTGTTTCTTTCGAATTAAAAAAATCAAAACTCCTATAATAACTAAAAATACAAGTATTGTAAATACACTAACAAGTATTATTTTGCGAATAATGGATCCTATAACAATCCTTGTTTCGAGCGAAAATCCAACACCAAAATCATGGCTTAATATTCGCAAAGGATGGTAAACGGAGATTAATTCACTTCGCTTTCCATTACTTATAACCTGGTTCTTAACTGATCCTTTTAATCCATTTTCAATATCTTTAACAATTATATCTGTTTGAGTAATAAAAATCGAATCCTGTGATAAGTTGTTATTGAATAGTTTCCCATCAGAATCAATTGTCCATTGCCAAACGGTGCTTCCAAGATGGTAGTTCTCAAAAACCTTTTTCATATATTCGTTGATATCAACTTTTATAATAATATTGGCTGCTGTTTTATTGTCTAAAAAAACAGGAAGAATATAATTATATGATCCATCAGGATTTAATGAAACTTCTTCGCGATCATTTAGTTCTTTTTGCTTTTGAGCCAAATAATAATCGGTAATAAAATGATTTGTTTTATCCTTAAATAAACTAAATACGTTTTTGTTATTATCAATTACTTTAATATTTTTGATTAGATTTTGATATTTAAAATAGAATAGTTCCAATTGCCTTATTCTTAATTCCTTTTTTGCCTCAGAATCGAAGAAATTGGCAACATCTGTCGAAAAAACTATATAATTAATTTCATTTTCGAATTCATATCCTGAGTGTTCTATTTCCCAGATACAAATATCCATTTGCTTTTCTAAAATATTCGTATGAAATGCAACTTGCTGATTATAAAAAAAATAATAATAATAACTATTAACCCCAATAATAATCACAAGTACTGCAATTAAAAACATGTAGAATTTTTTCATAGGTCAATTTACTTTTCAGTTATTTAAACCAAATCAATTTCAAACTTTTCAAACATCCAATTTAATAAAATTATTATTGCAAGTAAAAGAATTATGACTAAAGACCGTGTTATTTGGTCGAATGTTTATTTCTTATTTACTAACGGTGTTTTGATTCATTATCAGCAAAAATGTTTATGTAATTCAAATATCTAAGCTCGCTTATTTTGCCCAATTTAACTTCCTCAATAACTTCACATCCTGGTTCGTGAACATGGGTACAATTGTAAAACTTGCATTTCTCTGAAGCTTTAAAAATTTCAGGGAAATAATGAAATAATTCCTCCTTTTGAATATCGAATAATCCAAACCCACGTATACCAGGGGTGTCGATAATATAACCACCAAATGAAAGTTCAAACATTTCGGCAAATGTGGTTGAATGTTTCCCCGATTTGTGATAATCGGATATTTTACTGGTTTTTAAATCCATTCCGGAATCAATACAATTGATTAGTGATGATTTACCAACACCTGAATTCCCTGCAATCATGGTGGACTTATTTTTTAGTAATTCCTGTATTGCTTCGATATTTGTTTTTTTCTCAACAGATATACGGAAACATTCGTATCCAACTTTTTCGTATATGTCGATCAAATAGTTCATATATGCTGTTTGTCCTTCGTCATATAAATCAATTTTATTAAAAATCAATTTTGCAGGAATACGATATGCTTCAGCGGTAATCAAAAACCGATCGATAAACATGGGATAGGTTTCAGGATAAGCTACTGTAACCAGCAAAATTGCCTGATCAATGTTTGCTGCAAGAATATGGGTTTGTTTCGACAGGTTGGTGGATTTACGAATGATATAATTTTTACGGGGTTCAATCGTATGAATTATTCCTTTATCTAAATCATCAGCATCTTCAAAATAAACAATATCGCCAACAGCAACAGGATTTGTATTTTTGATTCCATCGATACGCATTTTACCACGGATGTTGCAGAGAACAATGTTTCCCGATTCAACTTCTTTAACTGCGTACCAACTCCCTGTTGATTTTAATACTAATCCCTTTTTCAATTTATTTATCGATTATACCCGTTACGAAATTATTAAATATTTAAGTATTATTGCCATATCAATAATAAAAACATGATGTAATGATTAAAAAGATTATTTCATACAACGTAAACGGCATTCGAGCTGCACTTGGTAAAGACTTTATTGGATGGTTAAAAGAATCAAACCCCGATATTATTTGTATTCAGGAAACCAAAGCCAGTCCCGACCAAATAGATACAAGTGTTTTTGAAATATTAGGATACAATCATTACTGGTTTTCGGCTCAAAAGAAAGGCTATAGTAGTGTTGCTGTTTTTACAAAAGAAAAACCCGCGTTTGTAGAATATGGTATGGGAAATCAAAGGTACGATTCAGAAGGGCGCACTCTTCGTCTCGATTTTGGAGATATTACGTTAATTAACTCCTATTTTCCTTCAGGAACAATGGGAGATATTCGTCAGGACTTTAAAATGGAATATCTTGCCGATTTTCAGAAATACATAAACAAATTAAAACTTGACCGACCTAAAATTATTGTAAGTGGTGATTTTAATATTTGTCATAAACCAATTGATATTAATCATCCCGAACGACATACTACTTCGTCGGGTTTCTTACCTGAAGAACGTGCTTGGGTAGATCAATTTATTGCAAATGGATTTATTGATACATTCAGGGAGTTTAATAAACAACCCGATCAATACAGCTGGTGGAGTTATCGTGCAGGCTCGCGAGGCAAGAATCTGGGTTGGAGAATCGATTATCACATGATAAGCGAAACCCTAAAGCCACAATTAAAAGGAGCAGGAATATTGCAGCAGGTTGTACATTCTGATCACTGTCCGATAGTAGTGGAAATGGAGTTTTAGAAGCTTACTCTGAATCTTAAAAAAAGCATATTCAGTTTTTCTTCGGAGCCATAGAACCTGCCATAGAATCGTTGGCCAAATAGAGCTATTTCAAAATTATTACCTGCAGAATAAACGAACGAAGGATTAATGAAATGGCTATTTCCAAACGAAGGAAAATACATAATTGACAACGAAGCATTTAATAGTGGGTGTATTGGATAAGAAACCTGTCCCATCCAAGAAAACTTACTAAACGATGTTGTTTTTACCGATAAAGGCATAAAATAAATATCGTTGAATGAAGAAATGTTAAGTTTATCGAAATAACCATTGTAGATTCCTTCAAAGGTAAACGACAGTGAATTGTTAAACATGTAATTCAAACCTGCTGAAACCAGAAATACACCTGTAGTATCTGAAAAGTTTTTTTGTGGGTGAAAATAACTTGCTTCGCCATTAAAACCAATGTTAAAAATACTCCCTGTCCATCCTGTACCAACAACAAAATCGGTAGTATCGAGAATGCCACCTAGGAATTGTAAATCGTAACCCCATTGGTTAAATCTGTACAAGGCAGCAGCAGTAATTTTCTTATGCCGATCAATTTTTATTGCAGCCTCGGCAGCCGATGTATAGCTTGGGTAATACTGAATCCTCAATGCATCGCTTCCGGGACGTTCCTCGTAGTCAAAATCGAAATAGGAGTAAGCATTAAAAATATCATTGGGATTCCATGCAAAAGATTGCCCCCAGTTGATTCGCTGTCGACCCAAGGTTACAACTAGGTTGTTCCTATTATATTCAAAGTACAAACGATCAAAAGTAGTAGTTAATACTGCAGAATTGTTCGATATTAAATTATTGCTTAACGAACTCATATATCCATTATCGTAGCTAATAATTGAGTCGTAATCCGGAATCATCTGAACAAAATCACCATAAATTAATCGTGTTCGTAAATCTGTAACAAATGTGAAATTGTTATTTATGTACCATTTAAAATTTAAACGGTTATGAATTAAATTGTCGATACGGTAAAAATCATCAACATCTTCGAACATAACGGTGTTCATATATTTTACATATCCGTTGAGAGATACCTTAGATTGTGTTGTATCCTGAGCTTTAGCATTTAATACAAGAAAAAGGGTGATAATTGTGAGAATTTGTGCTTTCACTAAATAAAAATTAAAAATTGATACAAGATACAGGATTCAAGATACAAAAACTTATTTATCTGATAAATGATTACTATAAACTGATTGAGAAAAATTGTATATCATTTTACTTAATTTAATGTACTCTGTTTGCAATAAATTGTATTTGTTAATGTCAATTAGTGATTTTGTTTCAAATAGCATATCAAGATGATAAATCGTTTCATCGCATTCTGAATGTGCAATTGTTAACGATCTTAAAAAGTCGTTTTTATATGTTCGTTTACCATATCCTTCTACAATATTTGCTCCAATTGATTTTGACGATCTTCGAATTTGGCTTCCTTCCTCATCTATTTCAAACTTTGGAATCAATAAAGTCATCTTATGAATTTCAATAGCCAATTTGAAAGCTAATTTATATATTTCTAAATCTTTATAACTCATTTGCAATAATTCTTTAAAGTGTGTTATTATTTTTTTTATTCTGTATCTTGTATCCTGTATCTTGTATCCTGTATCTTTTTAAACTCGTTTTTCGTCCGAAACCACATGTCCATCTTCTACAGTAATTACCCGGCGGGCTTTATTTACTACCCGCTGGTCGTGTGTTGAAAATATAAAAGTTATATTTTCTTCGATGTTTAGTCGTTCCATTATATTGAGCAATGTTTCCGTAGATTTAGAATCGAGATTGGCAGTAGGTTCATCAGCCAGAATAAATTTAGGTTTTGATGCTAATGCTCTAGCAACAGCAACTCTTTGTTGCTGACCACCCGACATTTTTGATGGTCGGCTGTATGCTCTGTCTTCTAATCCTACGGCTTTTAATAATTCCATTGCCCGCTGATTTCTTTCAGTTCTTTTTTTACCTTGCAATTCCATAATAAATTCAATATTCTCTTTTGCTGTTAAAACAGGAATTAAATTGTATGCCTGAAAAACGAAACCAATGTTATGTAACCTGTAATCAATAAGTTTTGACGAACTTAAATTGCTGATATTTGTGCCATTGATAATTATTTCACCCTCGGTAATTGAATCAAGCCCTCCAATTAAATTCAAAAGGGTAGTTTTCCCGCTACCTGATGGTCCTACAATAGCGGCAAACTCACCTTGCTCAAAACTAAGACTAATACCATCTACAGCTGTTACTTTTACTGCAGAATCGTTATAGATTTTTACCAGGTTTTTTAATTCTAGTACTTTCATGGGGTTATATTTTATATTATTCAAATTGACTTCCACCTTTTATCTTTTTACTTTTATCTTTCTTCCTTACATGTCTATTCTTAATGCTTCCGCGGGATTTAAGTGAATTGCTTTTCGTGCCGGGTAAATAGCAGAAATAATTCCTGTTAAAACTACCAGTATTGCAACAACAATTACATCTTTTAATCCAATTTCAGGATAAATAACAGCATCAAAGCCCAATGAATTTAGACCCTCAGCCCAAAAGGTTAAATCAAGACCTGTATGAGCAGTTAAAGCAACCAAAACCAACGCAATCAAAATTCCTAAAAAGCCTCCTGTAATTGAAAGAAATACTGTTTCAAGAACAATCATACTAAAAACACGAACCTTATTCATTCCAACAGCCATTAACATTCCTAATTCTTTTACCCTCTCAAGAATAACCATTAACATGGTATTAACTATTCCAAAACCCAATGCAAGTAAAATGATAACAACAAAAATGTACATCATAAAATTCATGCTTTCAGTCATCATTTTCATATCAGGTAAAATTTCTGTCCATTTTAAAATCTGAAACTCAGGATATAAAGATTTTAGCTTTGTTAAAACCTGATCTTCCATATTATTATCTTTAAGTAAAATAGCTATTTCGTGTCCGGCATTTTCATCAATTTTAAGTAAGTTTCTCAAATCATCAGCTTTTACAAAAGCTTTCATCTCATCATAAGCTGTATTTGCAGTTTTATAAATTCCTGCAACACGGAATGCACCACCAGTAATTGTGCCATCCATTTCGGTTATAGTAACTACAATTTTTGAACGAACTTTAACCTTAAGTTTCTGTGCAAGTTTTTCGCCTATAACAATTGGATTACTTTTTACTCCTTCGAAATAAGCACCATCAATAACTTTTGTATAGATATTTGTTATTTGTTTTTCGTTTTCGGGATCAATCCCAACTAACTGAACTCCTGCACCTGTTTCTGCAGAAGTAATCATACAGGTAGCAATAATTCGTGATGATACAGCTTTAACATCGGGTTCTTTTAAGATTTTTTCCTGCATTGATTCAACATCAGAAATATAATCGTGAACTTCATATGTTTCGAGATATTGTGATTGATGTACCTGTATATGCGATATTTCTGTATGTATAACCGAGTCGATACGTTGATTTACCCATCCAAACATAAAGGCAATTGTATAAACTCCTGCAAAAACACCCAATGCTATAGCAGTAATTATAACCAGACTTCTGGTTCTATTACGCCAAATATTTCGCCACGATACTGACCAAATCATAGTTTTAGTTCTTAAATTATTTATTTTCTATGCTCTTAATGCTTTTGAAACAATTAAATTTTTTACTTTAAATATTGGATAAAGTGATACAACAAGCGTAATAATAAAAACAGTTAATACCTGATTAATAAATACACTTGGAGCCATTCCAAAAAACAAATATGGTTCGAATCCATACTGTGCATATATTTCAGCCATTTCGGCTGGTAATATAATTGGATTATGAACAAAAAACAGAATGATTGGAATACTTGCAATAAAACCAGCTAAAACACCAACTAAACCTATTAGTATCGTTTCGTAAAACAAAACGGTTGCCAGTTTGTATTTTTGCATGCCGACAGCAATCATAACTCCTAGTTCTCTCTTTCGTTCAGCAACCATCATAATTATGGTACCAAAAATTCCAAATCCAATTACAATATAAAGAATACCAATCATTACATATGCAGAATATTTATCACTTTCAATATACTGAACAAGCTCAGGATTTAGATCTTTCCAGTTTAAAACCGCAAGTGTTCCATTCGCTATTCTTGATATTTTATGCTGAGCCGAAATCACATTGGTATAGTCATCTACCATTATCATTAAAGAAGTAATCATTCCTTCGGCAGAAAAGAATTGCTGTGCTATTGATAAATCCATAAATACTCCTATATTATTCATTTGTGGAGTATTAAATGTGAGAATTCCCTTTATGCGATATTTTCCTGCTGCAGTTACTCCATGATATCCCTGACTTATTAATACAAGTGTGTCGTTAACCGTGAGATTTAAATGCTTTGCAACGTTAAAAGTTACAAGTACCTCCTGGTCTCCTTTTTCGAGAAATTCACCTTTCGAAATCCAGTTTTGAAGATTAGAAGTTTGCTTATCAGCCTGGGGTTCGATTCCAATAACAGCACCACCTCGTGTATTTGGTCCCGATGACATTAATGCAAAGGATTCAAGTCGTTGAGTAATAGTCGTTACTTCTTTAATGTCTGTAATTTGGATTAATTGTTCGTGTGTTGGTGTAAAAACATTGTTTATCGATTTGTTTTCATTGAATTCTGGATTCTGAACCTGTATATAGCCGGTCGATAGTTTAACCATCATATCTATCATATTGGCATAAGTCCCGTCTTGCATTGAGTTCATTATGGTTGATATAATAACCCCAAAGAAAATGCTAGCAACCGTTATTAGGGTTCTTCTTTTATTACGCCAAAGATTTCGCCAAGCTAATTGCAGATTTTTCATAATTCATAATTAAAAAATTATCTAATTTTTTTCATATTTTGTTGAGAGAAGAAAGAATCATCAATTGGAATATTAAATTTTATAGAATTAATAATTACTACTGTTTTCTGGTTTTTTTTATCTTCGGGTACAATTTTAATTTTACCAGGTATTTTACGTCCATCCATAATTTTTACATCGGAAGCAAATTCTGTTTTTATTAAGTATTCATCTTCGTCAAAATACTCAGATTTCATTTGAATATATTCATCTTTGCTAATCCATTTCACAATTTTACCCCAAACTACGGCTGCATCTTCATTTGGAATAAGTTCTATTTTCCAGCAATCCAACCCATCAATCGTTTCGTTACCAATTATCTTGTGTGTAAAATCAACTACAATTGATGATTCTTTTAAAATATCATCATTTGTGTAGTCAGAACCCATCCATCCATCGGCCATCATTGATGGAGGTAATTTAATCATTCTTCCAATACTGGGCATCCAGTTCCACATTTCGGTTCCTCGTTTTAAAAATGATTGTCCCTTTTCTTTTGCAGGCTCAGTAATAAGTGTTAATGCTTTATCTTTTCCTTTTGTCCAGTTTTTAAATTCAATAGTTCGTTCCCATGTAGGTCTAACAATGGTCATAACCATATAACTCTCGCTTGACTTTTCGCCATTCCATTTTTCATCTGCTTTTTTAATTATTTCGGTTGCATCCTGAGCATTAGCTGAATAATAAATACCAACCAATAGCAACATTAAAACTTGAATTGCTTTCATTTTTTTATCGTTTAAATAGTTCAAGTATTTTTTGTGTTGATTTTTCTAGTCTTTCTTCATTTATGTAATCTGGAGAAAAAACTAGCTGCATGCTCAATCCTTTCATTAAAGATGAAAAAATCAACATTTCAGTATCCGGATCAGAAAATGATTTTTTAAAGTATTCAATTAATAAAACAATAACCTTTTGCGAAATATTACTTACTTCTGAATTAATAAGTTCTAAAATATTGGGCTGTAATAAAAGAATATAATATAGTTTATAAAACGCCCTGTTTTTGTTTTGAAGTCTAAAACTTTCTCTTACAAAGTATTCAAATTCATCATTTGTCAAAATATTATCATGATTTCGATCAAAAGAGGAATATATCTCTTGAATTGTTTCGATTAAAATAGATTTTAAAAGATCTTCTTTGCTTTTAAAATAATTATACATTAAACCTTTCGAAATCCCTCCCTTTTGCGCTATTTTACTAATGGTTGTAATATGATAACCTTCGTTTGCGAAAAGCTCAAGTGCAACCTGCATAATATGATTGCGTTTTTCATCTCTTATTTTTTTATATTGTTGTGATGATTTTGGTGACATAATTTATTTTTTGACTGACCGTTCGTTCAAAATAAAATCATTTTATTTATAAAGTCAATTTTTTATTAATAAATTTTTATGCCAAAAAATAAATGCTTAATTTTCAATTTATTAATTATTTACTAGTGAAAAGAACCTTTTGTATTAAGTTTCTGATTACCTTCATAATAATTGGCAAATCCCTCTTTGGAAATGCACAATATATTCCAGATAGTTTAGAAACCTTTCCTCCGTTAAACACAATTAATTATTTAATTTTTAAAGGGAAAGCTTTGTCAAACGATGACTCAGTGATTGCAGAAAAGTACTTTTTAAAAGCTTTGTCTATTTCAGATAGCATAAATAATCAGGAAAAATCAGTTGAATCTCTATATTCATTAGGCGTTTTTTATTATCAGTTTTTCAATTATGCAAAAGCACTGGATATCTTTTCGTCTTTGCTAGAAAAATCGAATCAAGCACTTACAGAAAAAATGCAAGCAGACATTCAGCATTATTTAGGACTTACTCATATAAAATTTGAAAACTACGATAGATCTTTGTTTTATATTCAGAAAGCCTTATACTTTTATGAGTCAAAAAACGAAAAATCTGAGATTGCTAAAATCCATAAGAATCTTGGAAACATTTATCTTTTCTTAAATAATGAAAGCCTGGCTCTTCCCGAATATCAAAAAGCGTTATTACTCTATAGAGAGTTAAATGATGAAGATGGTATTGCTATGTGCTATAATAACTTAGGAATGATTTTTAGTAAACGGGGAAATATGGCAAAAGCTCTAGAATACTTCAATCAATCGTTAGAAATAAAAAAGAAACTAAAGAACTTATCATCTTATGCAAATACATTGGGTAACATTGGCGATGCCTTTCTGAATAATTCTAAATATGAAAAAGCAATTGAATATTTTAATGATGCTTTAAATATTATGATTGAAATAAACAATCCAAACGGACTGAGTGAAATGTATAATTATCTTGGCGAAGTTTATATTAAAAAAGGAGAGTATAAGAAAGCATTTGAATATCTTGAAAAAGGAAAAGAAATTTCTGAAAAAAATAATTATAAGCAAAGACTCACAGTAAATTACAAACTTTTTTCCGAAGCATATTATGGCACTGGAGAGTATAAAAAAGCATTTGAAAATTATAAAACTTATAGCATAATTACCGACTCCGTTTTTGAAGCATTATCAAATCAACGGTTAGCAGATTATAAAATAATATACAAAAATTTAAAAAATGAAAATGAAATAATTGCACAGGAAAAGAAAATTCAGAGACAACGAGATCAGCTTTTCTTTATTCTTTTTATCCTTTTATTTACAGTTATATTTATTATTGTATTGCTAAGACAAAATAGGGTTATTAGAATAAAAAGCAGTAAAATTCAGAATATTAATCGTGAACTTGATCAGAGGGTTCAGAAAAAAACTTCAGAATTAAGAATTACTCAGTATTCAGTTGACCTTGCTGCGGATGCTATAATGTGGATGAAAAACAATGGACGGTTTTTTTATGTAAATGATGCTGCTTGCATTTTATTAAATTATAAAAAGTCAGAGCTTGAAAAAATGTCAATTTTTGATATTGTACCTGAATTCACAGAAGATATTTGGATAGAATACTGGAATCAACTTAAAAAAAACAAAACGTATATTATTCAGTTATATTACCGTTCGAAACTTGGTTCAGATATTCCGGTTGAGACTGCATTTAATTTCAGAGAATTTGAAGGAACTGAATATAACTTTACATTTAGCAGAAATATTACTGAACGAAAACTTGCCGAAGAAAAGCTTAAAAATGCTAAAGATAGGGCAGAACGGTCAGATCGATTAAAATCTTCGTTTCTGGCTAATATGTCGCATGAAATTAGAACTCCTATGAATGCAATTACTGGCTTCACAGATCTTTTAATTGATCAAACAGTTTCGCAAAAAGATAAGGAAGAAATTGCCGACCTAATTAAACTAAGTAGTGAAGATTTATTAACGCTGATAAATGATATTATTGATATTTCAAAAATTGAAGCGGATGAGCTCTCCATTAACAAATCGTTATATTGTGTTAACGAAATACTAAATGATATTTATAAACTCTATTCTCAGGATATCAACCTGAAGCATAAAAAATTGGATCTTGTTTTTTCAATAATCCCTGAAAGTAATAGAATTGCTATTTATACCGATTACGCAAGGTTTAGACAAATATTCAATAATCTTTTGAATAACGCTATCAAATTTACTGATAAAGGAGAAATATCTTTTGGATATTCTTTGGTAGCTATTGGAAATAGGAAATTAATCAAATTTTTTGTTAAAGATACTGGTATTGGTATTGCACAAGAAAATTTAGAATTTATTTTTGACCGGTATACAAGGCTTAATGATGATCGTACAAAAATTTACAAAGGTACGGGGCTAGGACTTTCCATTTCAAAAAAGCTAGTACATCTGCTGGGAGGAGAAATAAATGTAGAATCCAAAGAAGGTGTAGGATCATTGCTCTATTTTACACTCCCCTACCAAGAAATAAATAATTCTGATGCACAAATAATTAAGACATCTAAATCCAAACAGATTCATGATTGGAGTCAAAAAACATTATTAATCGTAGAAGACACTCCCTCTAACTATTATTTAATTGAAAACTTCTTAAAACCGAGTAAAGCAATTCTCTTTTGGGCAAAAAATGGAAAAGAAGCTATCGACTTATTTAAAAAAATACCAAAGATTGATTTGGTACTGATGGACATCCAATTGCCTGGGATCAATGGGTATGAAGCCACAAAAATAATTAAAGCTTTTAACAAAAAAATTCCTGTAATTGCTCAAACAGCATATGCTCTTTCAGAGGAAAAAGAGGTAAGTATAAATGAAGGATGTGATGACTATATTTCCAAACCGATTAGGCAAGAAGCCTTAATTAGTTTGCTGACAAAATATTTAAACTAGTGAATAATTCTAGTAACTAATAATACTGGCCTTTCTGAGTCTATACTTTTCACTTTCAGTTAAGTTTTTATTAAAATTGTAAATTGGTTTTTCCCAAGCACCATACATAGGATTAGGAAGTATAATGAATTTATCCCCAAATTCTTTTTCAAATTGATCGACTAGGTCAAATCCATAATTTTTTGATCTATCATCTAAAATCTCTGTAAAATCACCAAGATTATCACCGATTAACAAAATAATCTCATAGTTCTTTGCAACCATTTCCCTTCTTCCCTTCTTTGAACTATCGTTCTCTTTCAATAATAAATGATCGCTATCAGCGAATGCAAATTTTTCAGACTGAAGGTTTCTTAACGTTACTTCAGATTCTAATACCCCGCGATTTGAAATATAAAAAACATCCACCCCCATAGACTCCGCAAATCTGCTAAATTCTACAGCTCCAGGCAATGCCTTTGCAATGCTTTTTGAAGTCCACTGCGACCAGTTTTCATTATTAAATCCTTCACCTGTTTCAATGCATTTGCCTTCGGATGGACTATTGTCCAACATTGTCTCGTCAATATCAACAATTACTGCTTTTTTTGTTTCTATATTCATCTTTGTAACTTTTTCACCAAGTCTTAACTTAGCTAGATTAAAACCCTGGTAATATAGCGCTCTCATTTCGGCTGATTTTTGATACCATATAACAGACATAATTAAATGATCTTGTTCTGTTTTTTCCTTTTTTATCTCAGCTATCTTGCATGAGTTAAGAATAATTCCAAATCCAATAAACACTACTAATATCTTTCTCATTCTATTTTAAATTTAATTGATTGGCTAAAAATAATTCTAATTTTACTATTAATTCTTTTTTGATTGTAACTTTTTATTTATTTGTTCGTCATATTTTAGAGTAATAAAAATTTTGGGATGACTGTTGAAGAATACAATAAAAGTATTGATCAGTATTCAGATAATATTTATCGGTTTATTTTAAAAAACATTAAGAATGTTCATGAAGCCGAGGATATTGTTCAAGATACCTTTGAAAAACTATGGATAAGATCTAGTGAGGTTTCATTTGAAAAAGTTAAGTCCTATTTATTTACATCCGCATATCATACAATGATTGATAAATTAAGAAAAAATAAAAGAAATACAATCACTGATGATTTTGAACCTTTTAATATTTCACATATCGATAATTATTGTGATTTAAATGAGATGTTAAATGTTGCCCTGAATCGATTACCAGAAATACAAAGATCTGTTATTTTGTTACGCGATTATGAAGGATACCCATATAATGAAATTGCAGAAATAACTGGTTTAAATGAATCTCAGGTTAAGGTTTACATTTATCGAGGTCGATTAGCCTTGAAAAATTATATTGGTAAAATTGAAACTTTAATTTAATTAAGGTCACGTATATGCCTGTTATTAAAAGAGAAAATTACGAAATGTATTTTATTGATTATTTAGATGGTGTTTTAACAAAATCTGAAATAGATCAGCTATTTTCTTTTTTAATAGAAAATCCTGATCTAAAAGAAGAATTTGATGACCTTCAATTAGAAAAAATCAATGTGGAAAATATCTCTTTTAGTAAAAAAGAATCACTAAGAAGAAATCCACAATTGGGTTCTAAGCAGTTAAACAATCTTGATGAAATATGTATTGCAAGTTTAGAAGGAGACTTAAGTTTAATTGAACAAACTGAATTTAAGAATTTACTAGAACAAAACTCACTATTAAAAAACAAATATGATCTATTTGGAAAAACGATTTTAATACCTGATGAAAACATCGTTTTTAAAAACAAGACTATTTTAAAGAAACCCCTTGTAATTAGAAGCTTACGTATTGGTTCTTATAAATATTTATCATTTGCAGCATCAGTTGTTTTATTATTAGGCCTGTCATTATTTATTCCTAAAAGACTTCATAATGACTTGCAAAGTAGCTATAAATTGTTTCCGTTAAATCAGGTAAAAAATCCTATGACAATAACCGGCGAAAAGATGTCTGTTCAGAAAACAAATAATGAAATTCCACAAAAGAGAATAGCTGCCTCCGTACAATTTAAATATTCTGAAAACAAAATTGCAATTACAGAAACTAAAGAATCTACTGAAATCTCAACCGCTGAAAATTTTCCCATAAATCCAGTACCAATTATTTATAATAACAAAATAATTCTTCCTGAAATTATTTCTTTATCAAAAACAACTTCCTTTTCAAACATCAATCTTGCAAGTAACAATAAAAATGTATCCTCGATTAAAAACCTGCTTATTCAAACTTTTAATAAAAAAATACTTAACAAAGAATCTGATTTAAATAATATCCAATCTTGGGATTTAGCACAACTTGCTATAACTGGTGTTAATAGAATTGCCGGAACAAAAATGAGCCTAATTAAAAAATACGATATGCAAGGAAATGTTGACGAACTCGAATTCAATTCAAAATTAATTGCATTTTCAACTCCAGTAAAGAATTAATTTCATATTATCTGTAACTTATTCTCTGCTTAACCGTCCTACGAAAAAAATTGCATAAATTAATTTTAAATTTTAAAACCATGAAAAAAATAGCTTTATTACTATTTACCTTATTTATTACATTAGGTATATATGCGCAAGAACCTGATTCAACATTAGTTGAAATGAAAGAAGAATTAAATAATGATACTGATACAACCAATATTAGGTTCAAAAGAAAAACAGTAAAAATTATCGATGAAAACGATGAAACAAAAATATTGGTTAAAAAGAATAAAGATTCTGATTGGGAATTTTGGGGAGATGACGACTCTCGTTTCCAAGGATCTTGGTCCGGATTCTCAATGGGATTAAGTAATTATATGAATAGTGATTTTTCAATAAGCAGAAATTCTACAGATGAATTTATGGATCTAAATACAGGAAAGTCTTGGAATATGAACATAAACTTTGCTCAATATAGTATTAACCTAATAAATAATAAGTTTGGCATTGTTACTGGTTTGGGATTAGAATGGAATTATTATCGATTCGACAATAACAATACTATTCAAAAAGATGTTAATGGTGTAATTACAACCGACACGTCAACATATGCCTCATTTAATGTTGATAAATCAAAGCTTTCTACTACTTATGCAACCGTTCCTCTTTTATTAGAGTGGCATTCATCTGCTAATCAAAATAAAGGAGTTGTTATTGCAGCGGGAGTAATTGGTGGTGTAAAACTCGGTTCGAATACAAAAATTGTTTACAAAGAAAATGGAGATACTAATAAAGATAAAAAGCGTGATGATTATAATCTTTCTCCTTTCAGATACGGAGTTACAGCAAGAATTGGTGTAGGAGATTGGTTAGTATACGGTACATATTATTTTACATCATTGTTTGAAGACCAAAAAGGACCTGAACTATATCCTTTCTCAATAGGAATTGCATTATCTTTTGAATAAAAAATATTAAGAAATTTTAAAAGCCGTTAAATTGTTAACGGCTTTTAATTTATTAATGGGCTATTGAACTTTCCCATTTAGATCACTTCCTGCTTTAAATCCACTGGTACCATCACTTATAATTACAACAGGATTGTCTCCTCCCTTAATTTGTTGCATTTGACATGCAGATAATTGTTCAAAGTTTTTCATAGGATTAATTTTATTATTAATAACTATATAAAGATATTAAAATATTTAATAATTAATAATTTGCAATCAATTAATATCGTATAGATAGTTTAATAAAAAACAGAGATTACATCTCTCTTATTCTTATAATAATTAAGATTTTTAAAATTTTAGAAACATGTATTACAATACTCTATTTAATCACAAATAGAGTATTCTTAAAAATAGAAACACAACATATTTACATTTTTTAAATTATTATTCTATTCGTTTTTTGTATCTTTCGTTAGATTATAAAGAATTATGAAAAACCTTTTTCTATTATTAATATTTCTCCCAACAATACTTTTCTGCCAAACAAAAGAAATAGATAGTTTAGTTTTATTGTTAAACAGACCCGATGATACAATAAAAATTAATATCCTAATAGAAATATATACCAATTATGAAAACTCAAAAATAACTGATGGAAAAAAATATCTCGATCAAGCATATGAAATAACAGAAAAAATTGAAAATGAAAAATGGCAAGCACATGTTAATATAAATTATGGTAAATACTACAATATTATTGGAGAGTTTGATAAATCTCTTCATTATTTTAGCAAAGCGAAAGAATATTATCAGAAGAATAATAACCAAACCGCATTAGGTTCAGCATGCAATAATTTGGGCGTTACCTACGAAAAAATTGGAAAATACGATGATGCAATGGCCTGTTATATTGAAGCTCTTAATATTTATGATGTCATAAACGATTCTCTATATTTGGCTAAAACATATTTAAATCTTGGCTTATTGCATTTCAGACAAAATGATTTTCAAAAATGCGGCGAATTCTATAATAAATCTCTCGAGATTAGGATCAAACTAAACGATAAAGCAGGGATGGCCTTGGTTTATAACAACTTAGGCATTTTGAATTATTATATTGAAGATTATGACAACGTAACTCAATATTTTGAAAAAGCTTATAAAACTTATAAAGAACTTGGCTTTCTCAGGCAACAAGCAATGGCATTGGCAAACCTTGCGGAAATCTTAAATATCATGGGACAAAAAGACAGATCCCTAAAATATTATTTTGAAGCTCTAAACATCGAACGATTATTAGAAAATAAAAACGAACAAATCTCAACATTAGTTTTAATCAGCGAAGTATATTTATCAAGAAATGATTATCAAAACGCTTTAAAATACGCCGAAGAAGGGCTTTCTCTTGCAAAACAAACAAAAGCTATTCCAGAACTATCAAATAGCTATAATGTATTATACCAAATACATAAAGAGTTAAAAAATTACCCTGAGGCTATTAATAATTTGGAATCTTATAAGCTATATAATGATTCTTTGTTTAGCGAAAGTAAAATGAAACAAATTACTGAATTACAAACAAAATATGAAACCAAAAAGAAAGAGCAACAAATAGATAATCTGGAAAGCGAAAAATTAATAAATGAAATGAAGATTAAGCGTCAACGAAACTTTTCATTTACTCTAATGTTAGGATTCTTATTGGTTTTTCTATTTATTTTGGTTTTGTTCAGACAAAATAAAAAGATAAGACTAGCTAACCAGTTGCTGGCTTATCAGAAAAAACAAATTACGGATAGTATCGAATATGCAAGCAGAATTCAGTCAGCGGTTTTACCCCCGGCCGAATTTATATCAGGGATAATCCCTGAACATTTTATCATTTTCAAACCCAGAGACATTGTTAGTGGGGACTTTTATTGGATTTCACAGAAAGAAGGAAAAACAATTATAGCCGCTGTAGATTGCACCGGACATGGTGTTCCGGGGGCTTTTATGAGTATGCTGGGTTTTGCTTTTATGAATGAGATTATAAATAAAGAAGAATCTCTTGTACCTAATGTTATTCTTAATCAGCTTCGAGAATATGTAAAAGAATCGTTGCATCAAACGGGCAAAGATAATGAGGCAAAAGACGGCATGGATATCGCACTATGTGTTATTGATCAAAAAAATAACAGCCTCCAATTTTCTGGAGCTTATAACTCATTGCTTTTATTTAGAGGAAAAGAATTGATAACATTAAAAGCTGATCGTATGCCAATAGGAATTCAGCTATCTGAGAAAATGTCTTTTACAAATCATGAAATTACCACTCTTCCAGGCGATTGCATTTATATTTATACAGATGGTTTTATTGATCAGTTTGGTGGTAATGATGGCCGAAAATTTAAGATTAAAGCATTTAAAGACCTTCTTAAATCATTAAATGGACTTCCTATGAAAGACCAGAAAAAAGAGATTGAAAGAAGCTATTACGAATGGAAAGGAAAATCTGAACAGATTGATGATATCCTTATTATAGGAGTACGTTTATAAGCATTTTTTCATTATATTTATCACTTAAAATAAATAATCAATAACATTATATTATGAGACTTTTATTAATAAGCAACTCGACAAATGCTGGTGAAGCATATTTAGACTATCCCAAAAATAATATCCGTGATTTTCTAGGTTCAAAAATCAAAAAAGTGCTTTTTATACCATATGCGGCAGTGACCTTTTCTTTTGATGAATATCTTAAAAAAGTACAAGAGAGGTTTTCTGAGATTGGTTATGAAGTAGATTCGATCCATAACTATACTTATCAGGAAAAAAAACATGCTATTAAGGAAGCCGAAGCCATTGTTGTTGGCGGAGGAAACACCTTTCAACTGCTAAAACTCATTCAACAGCAAGATTTAATCGAAACGCTTCGGTATGAAGCTTTAAAGGGAAAACCCTATATTGGTTGGAGTGCCGGCTCAAATCTAGCTTGTCCAACTATTTGCACAACGAATGACATGCCAATTGTTGAACCAGATAGTTTCCATGCCATAAATCTTGTCCGATTCCAGATAAATCCTCATTACATTGACGCTCATCCAGATGGTCATGCCGGGGAAACTCGTGAACAAAGAATTGAAGAATTTCTTGTTGCAAATCCCTATATATATGTAGTTGGATTAAGAGAAGGCACAATGCTTAAAATAGACGAAGCTCAAGTAAAGCTAATTGGTCCGCGAAAAGCCAGGATTTTTAAACATGGATTAGAGCCGCGAGAGTTAGGTCCTGAAGATGATTTTGATTTCCTTTTTGAATAATCAATATATCGTATTTTAAAAGCTGCCAAAAAAATTTGGCAGCTTTTTTTGCATCATTTTTTATTTTGAGTCGTCTTTTAAGCAGTCCTTTTTTTTGTAACTTGTTTTGTTTTTTTATTGTCTTATAGAAAATAACATAAAATATATGTTCAAAAACTATTTTTCATCTGCCCTTAGAAATGTATTTAAAAACTGGAAGTATCTATTAATAAATCTTTTGGGATTATCAATTGGCTTAGCAGCAAGTATTTATATTGTACTTTTCGTAAATTTTGAACTTAGCTTTGACAAATTTCATTCTCAAGCCGATAATATTTATAGAATTGGTGTTCGTGGCTTGATGATGAATAATGAAATTAACCAGGCAATTACAGCTGCTCCAATGGCCGAAGCTATGCGCAACGATTATCCTGATGTTCTTAGTGCTTGCAGAATAAGAGAATCGGGAGATTGGTTAATTAGGTACGAAGATAAAAAGATAAACGAAAGAGATTTTTTATTTGCCGATTCTACTTTTTTTGATGTTTTTTCTTTTAAATTATTAAAAGGAGACCCTAAAACAGTATTAAACGAACCACGAAGTATTGTAATAACAGAATCTTCAGCAAAAAGATATTTTGGTAACGACGAACCTATTGGCAAACTTCTTAAAGTAGAGAATGATTCAATTTTATACAAAATTACAGGCTTAATGGAAGATGTACCTGAAAATTCTCATTTCCATTTTGAGTTACTTGGCTCATTAAATACTCTAAGAGGAAGTAATAATACATTTTGGATTTCTCATAACTATTATACTTACATTGTTTTAAAAGAAGGAACAGATCCTAAGGCTTTCGAAGAAAAATTACAATCTCTTATACCAAAATATGTTGGTCCTCAAATTGAACAATATTTAGGAATAAATATGGAGCAATTTGCTAGCGCAGGAAATTATTTTGGATATTTTATACAACCCATTACCGAAATACATTTACATTCTGATCTGCAATACGAAATTGAATCGAATGGCAATATTGTTTATGTATATATTTTTATTTCGATTGCCATCTTTATTTTATTAATTGCTTGTGTAAATTTCACAAACATAGCTACAGCAAGAGCTTCAACAAGATCAAAAGAAGTAGGAATTAGAAAAGTTGTTGGTGCAATGAAAAAACATCTGGTTCTGCAATTTTTGCTCGAAGCTTTAATAATTTGCAGTATTTCATTGCTTTTTGCACTTTTTATTTTAGAGTTCTTTATGCCAAACCTGAACAACCTGGTGCAATTGCCATTAAAAATTGATTATTTAGGAAATTTCTATACAATACCATTGTTTTTATTATTAATCCTTCTTGTAAGTATTTTGGCTGGAGGTTATCCTGCCTTTTTCCTTTCTTCTTTCCGTCCAATTGCCGTATTAAAAGGAAAGCTTAAGCTTGGTGTTAAAGGCGGCGTTTTAAGAGCAATATTGGTGATTTTTCAGTTTATTGTTTCTGTTTTTATTCTTCTGTCGACCTATACTGTTTTTGATCAGTTACGCTTTGTTTTAAATAAGGACTTAGGTTTTGATAAAGAAAACATTGTTATGATCAGGCGATCAGATGCCCTTAAAAAACAAATGGAGGCTTTTAAGGCAGATCTTAAAACTCTTCCAAATGTAATAAGTGTATCAAATGCAAATACGTATCCTGGTGAAAATTTCTCGAATAATGCTTTTTTCTTAGAGGGCGAACCTACAAGCAATACATATCTTTTAAACCAGGCATGGATTAGCTTCGATTATGAAAAAGTTTTTGGTTTTGAAATGGTGGAAGGGAGGTTCTTTTCGCCCGATTTTCCAACCGATTCGCAGGCTATCGTTATTAACGAAGCTGCTGTAAAATCTCTTGGATTTGAGAATCCCATTGGAAAGCACATTTTACATCCACGCAGCGAAACAGAAATTGCACCATTAACAGTTATCGGAGTAGTTAAAAATTTCAATTTTAAATCTCTTCATACTCCCATTGAACCGGCAGTTTTTACATTAATGCCAGGAAACTGGGAAGGTGCTGTTTGTGTTAAAATTGAACCAGAAAACAAAATCCAAACAATTAATAATATTCAAAAAACTTGGGAAAGCTTTACTTCAGATTATCCATTTGAGTATTTCTTTTTTAATGATCATATAAATTCGCTCTATAAATCAGAAAAAAGAACTAGCCGCGTATTTGTTATGTTTTCAATTTTATCAATTTTAATTGCATTTCTTGGATTATTAGGATTAATCTCATTTATGACAGAACAACGAAAGAAAGAAGTTGGAATTCGAAAAACATTTGGTTCAACATCATTTAATATTATACTTATTTATTGTAAAGAAATCTTGAAATTAATTGTTATAGCATCAGCAATTTCATGGCCTTTATCCTACTTTGTAATGAACAAATGGTTGCAAGATTTTTCGTATAGAGTAAATATTGATTTAGTAATGTTTATCG
>JFJP01001907.1_pt1 | contig 26505 bp, 17 predicted proteins | sample 431651 | NCBI WGS metagenome assembly JFJP01 (sample SAMN02602958, study PRJNA72255) | Microbial mat metagenome, whole genome shotgun sequencing project. | biome: fresh water; feature: sink hole; material: water; isolation source: purple microbial (photo- and chemosynthetic) mats found in...
AGCTTCGCCCACGCAGGATAACGTTTTCAAAGTAATACTGCGCTACTTCTGGGAAGTTGCCTGATTCGGCAATCATCAATTTTGGAATGCCCGCCAAATCCGTTGCGCCGATCAATTCCCACCAGCGCAACAACATCGCCTGCAACAAAGAACGCGCATCACCTTCATACTGAGCCAACATCTCTTCACCTTGATCCAGCACTGGGATAATGCCTTGCTGGATCACTGCCTTGAATAACTGCTCTTTACTGGCAAAGTAAAGATAGAGCGTGCCCTTCGACACTCCTGCGCGGTTAGCAATGTCATCTAGCTTGGTCGCGGCAAAACCACGCTCGACAAACAAATCAAGCGCAGCCGCCGTCAGTTCGGAAGGGCGGGCCTGTTTGCGCCGTTGGCGATGCGGGAATTCTGAATTTTGAGTGACAAGCATGGAAGGCAATTACTGACTATCGGGTCAGTAATGTAATTGGGAGAGATATAAACTGTCAATGCGCTAGCGACAAACTTGTATTCCCCGCTTCCTTAGAAAAGCGAGAATTGCAGCTAAGCCGGCACTTTAGGACAGGCCGGAGGCGAACCCGACCTGTCCTCATATGAATAATATAACTTGAAAAAATGGACTTCCAATTACTTTTCAAACTTCATTACCCCGCCTTTGCAGTCCACATTAATTGTGTCTTTAGCTGCAAACTTACCCTCCAAGATCAATTTTGCGAGAGGGTTTTCAAGTTGAGCTTGAATTGCCCGTTTAAGCGGACGTGCGCCGTACACCGGATCAAATCCGGCGTTAGCGATTTCAGACAGCGCCGCTTCGGTGACTTCTAATTTCATCTCCATCGCCGCCAAGCGTTTTTCCAAATACTGCAACTGGATTTTGGCAATTGACTTGATGTTCTTTTCATCCAGAGAATGGAACACGACAACTTCATCAATACGGTTAATAAACTCGGGACGGAAATAAGTTTTCACTTCGCCCATCACAGCCAATTTCACCACTTGATAATCATCGCCCGACATTTGCTGAATCATTTGCGAACCCAAGTTAGAGGTCATCACAATCACAGTATTTTTAAAGTCCACCGTGCGGCCTTGACCATCGGTCATGCGCCCATCGTCCAAGGCTTGCAGCAAGACGTTGAACACATCGGGATGGGCTTTCTCTACCTCGTCCAGCAATATCACTGAATAAGGTTTACGGCGCACGGCCTCGGTCAAGCCGCCACCCTCTTCATAACCCACATAGCCCGGAGGCGCACCGATCAGACGTGCGACGGAATGCTTCTCCATGTATTCGCTCATGTCGATACGAATGAGGTGATCTTCCGAGTCGAACATAAAGCCTGCAAGTGCTTTACACAGCTCGGTTTTACCGACACCGGTTGGGCCCAAAAATAAGAACGAGCCATAGGGGCGATTCGGATCTGACAAGCCCGAGCGTGAACGACGAATCGCATCCGACACTAAGCGCACGGCCTCATCTTGACCCACCACACGTTCGTGCAGCTTATCTTCCATCTTGAGTAATTTGTCGCGCTCACCCGTCATCATTTTCGATACAGGAATACCGGTAGCACGACTCACCACTTCAGCAATTTCTTCTGCACCCACTTGCGTGCGTAGTAATTTATTTTTCTGCCCGCCACCTTCAGCTTCGCGCTGTGCGGCCTCTTTCAGTTTCGCTTCCAGTTGTGGCAACTTGCCATATTGCAACTCTGCCACTTTATCTAGCTTGCCATCACGCTGTAGCGTCGCCATCTCGGCACGCACACGCTCTATCTCTTCTTTAACGTTGGCTGTACCTTGTGCCGCGCCTTTCTCGGCCTTCCATATCTCTTCTAGATCGGCATATTCACGGTCAAGTTTTTTGATTTCTTCTTCAATCAGCTGCATGCGTTTTTTCGAGGCTTCGTCTTTTTCACGCTTCACTGCCTCGCGCTCAATTTTTAATTGAATCAAACGGCGCTCAAGTTTATCCATCACCTCCGGCTTAGAGTCTATTTCCATCTTCACGCGTGCAGCGGCTTCGTCGATCAAGTCAATCGCTTTGTCCGGCAAGAATCGGTCGGTGATGTAACGATTAGAAAGTTCGGCTGCGGCAACAATCGCGGGGTCAGTAATTTCCACACCGTGATGCAACTCGTAACGCTCTTGCAAGCCGCGCAAGATGGCGATGGTTGATTCCACACTAGGCTCATCCACTAAAACCTTCTGGAAGCGACGTTCTAGCGCGGCATCCTTTTCGATGTATTTACGATACTCATCCAACGTAGTCGCACCCACACAATGAAGCTCGCCACGCGCTAGCGCTGGTTTCAACATATTGCCAGCGTCCATCGCACCCTCAGCCTTACCCGCACCTACCATGGTATGTAGCTCGTCGATGAACACAATAGTTTGGCCTTCATCTTGGGCCAGCTCTTTGAGCACACTTTTCAGGCGCTCTTCAAATTCACCGCGATACTTAGCACCTGCCAACAAAGCAGCCATATCCAAACTTAAAACTTTTTTGCCTTTAAGCGATTCCGGCACTTCGCCATTCACAATACGTTGCGCCAAACCTTCGACGATGGCGGTTTTACCAACGCCCGGCTCGCCAATCAGCACCGGATTATTCTTGGTGCGGCGTTGCAAAACCTGAATCGCACGGCGAATTTCATCATCACGGCCGATCACCGGATCAAGCTTTCCTTGGCGCGCACGCTCGGTCAGATCAAGCGTGTATTTTTTCAGCGACTCGCGCTGGCCCTCTGCTTCTTGCGAGCCGACCGATTCACCACCACGCACGGCGTTGATCGCCTGCTCTAACGGCGCACGCGATACACCGTGCTGTTTCAACAAGCGTCCCGCTTCGCCTTTGTCATTGGTGAGCGCTAGCAAAAACATTTCGCTAGCGATAAATTGATCGCCACGTTTTTGTGCTTCTTTGTCGGTTAGATTAAGCACATTCGAAAGATCTCGCCCGACCTGTACCTCACCGCCATGGCCTTCTACTTTTGGCAGACGTGAAACCGCCTCGCCCAACGCACCTTTCAGTGCGTTCACGTTGCCGCCAACTCGAGCTAGCAATGAACCCGCCCCGCTGTCAGCATCATTAAGCATCGCCAACAACAAATGTTGAGGTTCTATGAATTGATTATCTGCGCCTACGGCCAAACCTTGCGCATCGGATAAAGCTTGTTGCAACTTAGTCGTAAATTTATCAAAACGCATATGAGCTCCTTTAAGGAATTTCCGGTATACCACTCATATGCGGGTGGTCTTGGCACATTTCAAGTCATACACATTAACCTCAATACTTTGTATACAATTCAGCCGACTTTCAACTCCGTGATTACTTACTGACACCTCTCAAAATTCAAAGTTATAAGCAAGACAAGGCGCGAGCGGAAAGTTGTGACGCGCATATATTTAAATAGGTAAGGAGTAATTTTTTGTGAGCAACGCAGTATTGCAACTAACTTTGGATTTTTAGAGGTGTCTAATGCCAATTAATACTGAACAAGCCATGATCATCCGCGCCAACGCAATCGCTGCGTTGGCTGAAGATATTGGTGGCGGGGATCTGACGGCACTGCTTGTTCCAGAAAACTCGAAGGGCCATGCCACTGTTATCACCCGCGAACACGCGATTATTTGTGGCCGAGCTTGGTTCGATGCTTGTTTCAAAATGCTCGATTCGCATTGCAGCATAAATTGGTATGTCCGCGAAGGACAAAAAGTCGCGCCCAATGAAAAGCTTTGTGACATAAAAGGCGACGCGCGCGTGCTACTCACAGCCGAGCGCACTGCATTAAATTTTTTACAAACACTATCTGCAACGGCAACATTGACGCACCAGTTTGTAGAAGCCACTCGCGGCACTCGTGCAAAAATTATGGACACGCGCAAAACACTTCCAGGCTTGCGCATGGCACAAAAATTTGCAGTCACTGTGGGCGGTGGACACAACCAACGTATCGGACTTTTTGACGGCGTGCTAATTAAAGAAAATCACATCATGGCCGCAGGTGGCATTCGTGCCGCCTTACAAAAAGCCTTTGAAATTGCTGAAGAAAAAACCTCTGTGCAGATTGAAGTAGAAAACATGAGTGAGCTCAATGAAGCCTTAGATGCTGGCGCAAGATTAATCTTGCTAGACAATTTTGACCTCGACACCATGCGCGAGGCAGTTCACTTTACCTCGCGCCGTGCGGAACTGGAAGCTTCTGGCGGCATTAACTTACAGACAGTTCGTGCCATCGCTGAAACAGGAATTGATCGCATTTCAATCGGTAGCCTGACTAAGGATGTGAAAGCGATTGATCTCTCAATGCGCTTCAGCTAATCAACTAACTCTTGAAAAATTAGCGCGAGCCCACACTTTGGATAGCAATTAATCTTCGAGGAAAAATCATGACCGATTCTTTGCATATTGTTTGCCCACACTGCGATGCCGTAAACCGAGTTCCGTCAGACAAACTCAACTCCAGTCCAACTTGCGGCAAATGTAAACAAGCTCTTTTCACGGCGCATCCAATCGAATTAAATAGCGGCAACTTCATGCAGCACATTACACGCAATGATATTCCCGTTCTGGTGGATTTCTGGGCACCATGGTGCGGGCCTTGCCGTTCGATGGCTCCGGCTTACGCAGAGGCCGCACAAAAACTTGAGCCCCATTTCCGTGTGAGCAAAGTCAATACTGAAGAGGCACAAGACTTGGGAGCTCGCTTTAATATTCGTAGCATTCCAACCCTCGCCTTATTTAAAGGCGGACGCGAAATTGCACGCCAGGCAGGAGCCACTAGTGCCGCAGGCATCATGCAGTGGGCGCAGGCAAACAACCAGTAATTAACCATGAGCAAAATTGCATTAACTGTATTGAGCTGTTTCTTGCTTGCTGCATGCAGCAGCGATCCGTATCAAGGCCTTTACGAAGGCATAAAACAGCAAAACGAATCGCGCAGAACCCCGCAAGAAAAAGCGATGACGCCCGCCCCTAGCTATGACTCTTACAAAACTGAGCGCGAAAAAATAACGCCGTAACAAAGCGACGGCGTTATTCTCAACCAATTGATTATATTGAGTTAAATAAAGTCAGAACAAATCAACGTCGTTGCCCTTGTCCTTCATCCCAGTCATATAAGTATCAAGCGCTTCGCGCACTGGTGTGCCGTCCATCACCGCGTCAAACATCGCACACTCGTCCACGGTTGTATATTTTGAGCGAATTTTCTGCTGCAACATGACCCATTCCTGCGGATTGAAAATGCGCCGCTGGTCACCGACTAAATCGTTGAGCACAGCTAAGCTATGAGTGACATGCGCTAAACGCTGCGTGAGTTTGTCATAGAACTGAAAGGCCACAATCGATTGATGCACCATGCCAGTAACGTGACTTGCGGCCTCCATCACATTCTTTTTGGTCTCACCCACTTCTCCGTCATCTGGCAATTGATTAAGGGAACTGGAAATCATGCCTAAATACCCTGCCATCGTGGTGAAACTGTCGGTTAACACATCCACCGACGAGTTGCTATCTTTCATCGCGGCTTCAATTTGCCCTGTCGCCACTTCCAGCATCAACATTGTTTCGCGTACTTGACTCCAGTCCAGATCAGGCATGTGAGCCCGTGTACCGCCTTTTTTTGCCTCTTCAGTCATTTTCGCTCCCAACGTTATTGATTTAGATGTTTGACTATAACCCCGTGCCGACTTCTTTTCCAGTTCACCACACATTGAAATGCAATGCACTCGACTATAATAGTCCAATCAACTCTCGCAACACATTCTGATGGACGCAATGTCATGACCGAAATCACTACAAAAAATAATTTGCATCCGCGCAATTCGCATCGAGAGCGCTATGATTTCCCCAAGCTCATCTCAAGTAGCCCACAGTTGGCGAATTTTGTGGCGTTGAATGAATACGGCAACGAGTCAATCAATTTCGCGGACCCAGCCGCCGTCAAAGCGCTTAATCATGCGCTGTTGCTTCACCATTACAACATTAAGAATTGGGATGTTCCCGCACAGTATTTGTGTCCGCCTATTCCAGGTCGTGCCGACTATTTGCACTATCTCGCTGATCTACTAAGCGATAGCAATGGCGGCGAAATTCCGCGCGGCAAATCGGTGCGCGTACTCGACATCGGCGTGGGCGCAAATTGCATCTACCCGCTCATCGGCCATGCCGCGTATGATTGGCAGTTTGTTGGCACCGATATTGACGCAACTGCACTTCACAATGCGCAGCAACTTATTGATGCGAATCATTTGAACGATGCAATTGAATTACGTTTACAAAAATCTCCCACAGAAATATTTTCGGGTGTGACTTATGCCGATGAATTTTTTGACCTCACGCTATGCAATCCGCCTTTCCATGCCTCACTAGCTGAAGCGCGACATGGCTCACAACGTAAGTGGAAAAATCTCGGCAAAGAAAATAACAAACGCAAAAACCCCGTACTCAATTTTGGCGGGCAAAGTTTAGAGTTGTGCTGCGAAGGGGGAGAAGAAGCCTTCGTTAATCGCATGATTGAAGAGAGCGAGTCTGGCAAAAATAACTGTCTGTGGTTTACCACGATGATTTCAAAATCAGCCACTTTGCCGCACGTTTATCGCACGTTGAAATATTCCGGCGCAAAAGAAAATCGTACCATCGAGATGTCACAAGGCCAGAAAAAAAGTCGTATCCTCGCGTGGACGTTTAATGACAAACAAGAACAGCGTGACTGGTGGAAACGCAATATTCCATCAGCATCTTGACTGCCAGTTTGAATCACCCTATCGCCAGCTCAACGATCGAAGAAAGGCGTTTCCCTATGAATAAGCTCGCGCTGATCCTGCTGATGGTTGCATCGTCCAACTCTCTGGCTGCGGAACGTTACATCCTCGATCCGGCACACACCTTTCCAAGTTTCGAAATCCGCCACCAGAAAGTTTCCCTCATGCGCGGAAAGTTCAACCGCAGCAGCGGCCAAGTGGTGCTCGACGCACAGAATCCCGCCGCAAATCTTATCGAGGTGATCGTCGATGCTAGTTCGGGCGACACTGGTCACGACGAATTGAATCGCAAGCTGTTAAGCAGCAATTTTTTTAATACTGCCGAGTTCCCTGAAATCCGCTTCACCGCCCGTGACCTCAGTTTCAAGGACGGCATTCCAATCTCAGCCCAAGGCGAACTAACGATGCTCGGCGTAACTCGCCCAGTCGTACTGGAAATTCGAGAGTTCTCATGCGGCCGACAGTTTCCGAGCTTCCGCAATTTTTGTGGTGCAGACGTGCACACCACGATTAAACGCACGGATTTCGGTATGAACTATGGCATTCCCCTGATCGGCGACGAGGTAAAGCTATCCATCGAAGTCGAGGGATTTCGCCAGTTTGACCAGTTAGAACTGAACTAACTAATTACTATCCCATCCAACTACCGTCATCACTATGGCTACCTGAAACTATGCTGCCAACCCGTACCTGCCCCATCCCCATCTTGCCGCGCCGCCTCGGTGCGGCCAGCGCCCTACCCTTCATCTTCCTCGGTGTCGTGTCTTGGATCGATAGTCCGTGGCAGAGCGAGTTGCGTTTTGCTCTGCTAGCCTACGGTGCGGTGATAGTGTCCTTCGTTGGTGCACTGCACTGGGCGTTTGCCATGCTCGCTCCCGATATGGCAGAAGCAGAAGTCAAACGTGCCTATGCCTGGAGCGTGGTGCCAGCACTGCTAGGCTGGGTCGCGTTGCTGCTACCCCCATCCCTAGCGGTAGCCCTGCTACTGACCGGACTCTGGCTACACTATTCGCAAGACTTTCGCCTCGCCCGCCACATCGTCCTGCCCGACTGGTACCTTCCGTTGCGGCTAACCCTGACCAGTGCCGGCACTCTCGGCCTAATCATCGGCTGGCTGGCCTTCTATCGCTAAGGAGAACGCTCTGTCTGCAGACAATCTGGGCTTAATAGTGTTCTACGACGGCGATTGTCCGCTTTGCCAGCGCGAGATCGGCTGGTATCGCCGGCGCCGCAACGACGGCCAGATTAGCTGGCTGGACATTAGCCATTGCGAGGAAGATGCTTTACCAGCTGGATTCGATCGCAAAACTCTGCTTGCGCGTTTTCATGTCTCTTTAGAGGATGGTCGGATCGTTTCAGGACCGCCGGCTTTCGCCGCACTGTGGGAACGTTATCCTCGCTTGCGCTGGGCTGCGTGGCTGACTAGCTTCCCGCCCATTCCGCTACTGATGGAAGGAGCCTACCGAGTATTCTTGCGCTTCCGTCCGCGACTGCAGCGTTTAGCGGGTTGCAAAGAGACCTGCAGCTTACCGCCTTAATTCGTTCTTAGCCGATACCATCAATGAAACAACATGGTGCAGACAATGACCCCAACGATCAATGAATTTATCCTACCCAGCCTAAGCGGTGGCACTCTGCGCTTGGCAGACTATACCGGCCACGTGATGTTGCTGGTCAACACCGCCAGCGAATGTGGTTTCACTCCACAATATGCAGGTCTGGAGACTTTGTGGCAGACATACCGAGAACGCGGTTTCGTCGTTTTGGGATTTCCCTGCAATCAATTCGGCCATCAAGAACCGAGCGACGAAGTCGAGATAGGCCAATTTTGCAGCAAGAATTACGGCGTCACTTTTCCCATGTCCAGCAAGATAGAGGTCAATGGTGCCCAAGCACACTCGCTTTACAAATACTTAACGCATAACGCGCCTGGCTTGCTCGGCACCGAAGCAATCAAGTGGAATTTCACCAAGTTTCTGGTGGATCGCAACGGTCAGGTGGTCGCGCGCTATGCCCCCACCACTAAGCCGGCCGAGTTGACGGCAGAAATCGAGCGACTTCTGTCTATTCCGTCAGTTGAGATTTGACAGCCCCACTTACGCTAAAGCTGAATCTGAATCTGAAAAAACTATTGTGATGCTGACAAGATTTTGTCGGCCTACTCGTAATTACTTAACTTTATTAGCGGCTTGTTGCTCCTCAGCAAGCGCAGTTCGAAATTCTTCTAGTTTGCGATGAAACTCCTCTCCATCGCCATATTCAAGAAAGCGCGCGTAATGTGAATGTGCGTAACGCACTTTGCGGGCATGCTTAATCGGACAAAAATACTGCTCGGTACGCGCAATGATTTCTTGCGTGTAAGCCAGCATACCCACCCCGTACGAACAATAAAGACAATGCAGTTTTTCAATAATATTTAAATAGGCCAAGTGCTGATGATCGTAAACGATGTAGTCACCGCGCTTCACTTTGGCAATACCGTAAACCGGAAAACAAAGCGTTTGATACAAACTCACACTCAAATCGAACAACACCAATGGCACACCAGCGCCGTAAATGATGGGCATCGTCAGATAGTTCTGCGGACGAACAGTCAGAAACCAGCGAAATACATTTAGTTTGACGCGTTGGTGAGCCTCTCTTATCGCTTGTTCAAACACCACGCGTTTGCCCTCAACCTGATAGCGCAGACGGCTTTGATGCTCAGCAAGCGCAGCATTCAAATCATCCTCAAGCTTGCTGATTTGATCGAGAATCTGCCGTATCTGATTATTCATGAAACTCCTTTTAACCTGGATCACCAATAAGAAAAATCTTGTTGCATAAAAAATGTGCCATTACTTTAGCGACTGATTCGTGTCGAGAGGCTCCTGTCGCCAGCTGATCATCACAAACACCAAAAACCAAGTACCAAGGAAAGGGATTAGTGAAGAGAACATCAACCTCTCCATAAAAAATCGCCACACAATAGTGTCATCAGCAACAGTATTAGAGCTTGGCCTTGTTTCAATGAACTGCACTGCAATATCGCTTCCCTGCGGACGATCATCAAGTCCTCGATAGCCTCCAGTGAATTCTGATCCCTTGTGCATAAATGTGTAAGTGATATCCCAGTAGCGCCTCCACGATTTGGAAGAGGATGACTGGAAAGCTTGAGATGAAATAACTGTACCTGTCGTTTGATTCGTATCTGCTAACAAGACGTGTAACTCTCCGAGAAAACGCAATGGTGAAGCTCCAAAGAGAACTAGCACAAGCAGTGCAGGAATCGTAATCCAACTCCCGATGGCTAAGCGCCTAACGATTAACTTCTCTGGAATTTGTGGGATCCAGCGCCGATTCAGTGCGAGCAGTAGCAATGGCACTGCGCACAAGACACTTAAAAAACTAATCGCGAATGCTTCGGCCCACCAAATTCTTGAAGAGGAATCAAAAGAAGGGCCCATAAAAATCAAAGCAGGGGTGACATAAATAGCGAGCGCCGCCGCGAGAGAGCCAAACAATACTACGTAAAACTTATCGATAGTCAAATTACCTCCCGAAACTACTTAATGATGTAGCCCTGCAAAGGCCTACTGCAACTCCCCAAAAAATTTCTTCACTGCCAACACCCGCTGCTGCAAATCCTCATGCTTCAATTCGATGCGCAATTTATCCGGCCCATTCATTTTGATGTAACGCCGTGTCTGAATCAGCGTGATAATTTTCATCGGATCAATCGGTGGATTCGGTACAAACTGAATCTGAATCGCCTCACTTGAAGCGTCTAATTTACTGATACCAATGGGTTTGGCGAGAATGCGCAACTGATGGCTATCGAGCAGCGTCTGCGCAGGCTCTGGCAACAAACCAAAGCGATCGATCAACTCTTGGTGCATGTCGTCCAAGTCCTGTTGCGTGTTGCAGTTAGCCAGACGTTTGTAGATAACGAGGCGTTGGTGAATGTCTCCACAATAATCATTGGGTAGTAGCGCAGGAGTATGCAAATTGATCTCGGTCGTCACCCCTAGCGGATGCGCCATGTCTGGTTCTTTGCCTTGCTTGAGAGAGGCAATCGCAGCGGCCAGCATATCGTTGTAGAGACTAAAGCCGATCTCCTGCATCTCACCACTCTGTGATTCACCGAGCACTTCACCCGCGCCGCGAATTTCCAAATCGTGCATCGCGAGGAAGAAACCCGAACCCAACTGCTCCATCGCTTGAATCGCTTCGAGACGTTTTTTAGCCTGTGCTGTTAGACCTTCCATGTTGTCGACCAACAGATAAGCATAAGCTTGGTGGTGTGAACGTCCAACGCGACCGCGTAGCTGATGTAGCTGCGCTAGGCCAAAACGGTCAGCGCGGTTCATGATGATGGTGTTGGCGGTGGGCACGTCGATGCCGGTTTCAATAATCGTAGTGCACAGCAGCACGTTAAAGCGCTGATGGGTAAAATCGCGCATCACTGATTCAAGATCGCGCTCCCCCATCTGTCCATGTGCAACGCGAATGCGCGCTTCCGGCAGCAACGTTTCCAGCTTCTCCAGCATGTTGTTGATGGTGTCGACTTCGTTATGAAGGAAATACACCTGTCCACCGCGCTTCAATTCGCGCAATACGGCTTCGCGAATCACGCCCTGACTAAAACCACTGACGAAGGTCTTAATTGACAAGCGACGCTGTGGCGCAGTGGCAATCACCGAGAAATCACGCAAACCTTCTAACGACATCGCTAGCGTGCGTGGAATAGGTGTGGCGGTGAGTGTGAGCACATCGACTTCAGCGCGCAGTGCCTTGAGGCGCTCTTTTTGCTGCACACCGAAACGGTGCTCTTCGTCCAAGATAACCAAACCGAGATTGCTAAATTTCACATCTTTTTGAATCAGCTTATGCGTGCCAATCACAATATCTAATTTGCCCTCTGCCAAATCTTGCAACGATTGCGTCACTTCTTTAGCAGAGCGGAAGCGCGACAATTCGGCAATTTTGATTGGCCAATCAGCAAAGCGATTAGAGAAATTTTGAAAATGTTGCTCTGCCAGCAAGGTAGTAGGTACCAATACAGCAACTTGCTTGCCATCCATCACCGCCACGAACGCAGCGCGCAACGCCACTTCAGTTTTACCAAAGCCGACATCACCACAAATGAGGCGATCCATCGGCTTCACAGATTGCAAATCTAGCAGCACCGCCTCAATCGCGGCGGCTTGGTCGGCAGTTTCTTCAAACCCGAAACCCGCAGAAAACGCTTCGTAATCGTGATAAGTCAACTTAAAGGCGTGGCCTTTGCGCGTGGCACGCTGGGCGTAGATGTTGAGCAACTCGGCGGCGGTATCGCGCACCTGCTGCATGGCGCGACGCTTGGCTTTGTCCCATGTACCGCTGCCGAGTTTATGCAGGGGTGCTGCTTCTGGCGCACCGCCGCTGTAGCGGCTAATTACATGTAATTGCGACACGGGCACATACAGCTTGTCTTCACCCGCATACACCAGCAACAAAAATTCATTCTCACCTTCGCCGAGGTCGAGATTCACCAGCCCCTGATAGCGCGCAATGCCGTGCTGTTCATGCACCACCGGGTCGCCTGGCTTAAGCTCGGAGAGATCTCGCAACATGCCTTCAACGTTGCTCTTCTTTGCCGCACGGGCAGCACGACTACGCGGCTGCGATGCATATAGCTCTGTCTCGGTGACGATGGCGAGCTTTTCATCAGCTAGCAAAAATCCGCTCTGCACCAAGGCTGTCGCTAGCACAAATTTTTCTTTGCTGGTGAGGAACGAAGCATAGTCATCACACACTGCTGGCGTGAGGCCGTATCCTTTCAAGTAGCCGGAAATAATTTCGCGACGACCTAGGCTATCGGCAAGCAACAACACTCGTCCGGCATAATTATTTATGAAACTCTCAAACGCTTGCGTAGGAATTTCAGCACGGCGATCTACCGCGATGCTAGGAATAGTGGAAGTTGCACAGGATGTAAGTGTCGCGCCCGCCTCCTCAACAACAATATCCACCCGCGCAAACTCTTTCGCGCGAATAAAAAATTGCTCGCCATCTAAAAATAACTCTTTCGTTTCCAACAACGGGCGCTGTGGATCACCACGCAACAAGTTGTAACGTGAAGCGGTGTCTTTGCTAAAAGTCGCAATCGCCTCATCCACATCGTGATGCAAACAAAGCGTGGCTGTCTTCGGCAGGTAGTCAAACAACGTGGCGGTTTTATCAAAGAACAACGGCAAGTAGTATTCAATACCGCTCGGCGCGATACCTTTACTTACATCTTTGTAAATGCGCGATTTAGACGGATCACCTTCAAAGCGATCACGAAAACTTTGGCGGAAATGCGCTTGGCCTTTTTCATCCATCGGAAACTCACGCGCCGGCAGCATGCGAACCTCTGGCACCGGGTACAGCGTGCGCTGGGTATCCACATCAAAAGTGGAAATCGTCTCGATTTCATCATCGAACAAATCAATGCGGTAAGGCAGCACGCTACCCATCGCAAACAAATCAACAATGCCGCCACGTACGCAGTATTCACCGGGCGTTAGCACCTGTTGCACATGAGCGTAACCCGCAAAGGTAAGCTGCTCGCGCAGATCTTTGAGATTAAGTTTTTCGCCTCGTTTAAGAAAAAACGTGTACGCCGCCAAATGCTCGACTGGCGGTAAGGGATACAAAGCCGTGGTGATGGGTACAATCACCACATCGCATGCGTTACTGCGAATGTGGTGCAGCGTGGCCAGCCGCTCAGAGACCAAATCTTGATGCGGCGAGAAATGATCGTAGGGCAAGGTCTCCCAATCTGGCAGCAAATGCACGCGCAACTGGGAATCAAAAAAAGGAATTTCTTCTTTCAATCGCTGCGCATCCAAAGCATTGGCCGCTATGACCACCACAGGAGACTTTTTTACAGCAAGCTGTGCAATCGCTAGCGCATCCGATGAACCATGCAGCCCAGTGTAACGCGGGCGCGAATGCTTAGAGGAAAACAACATCAGAGATTTCTATTTTTCTTAATTAAATCATAGGCCAACTGAATTTCTTTCGCCTGCTCAGTTGCCATTGCAACCATGTCCTCAGGCATCCCCTGCCCCATCAATTTATCAGGGTGATATTGACTCATTAGCTTACGATAAGCGCGCTTAATTTCGGCATCGCTATTTTCTTTAGTCACACCCAACGCTTTGTAAGCATCTTCCAATGATTCTGCAGTATTAACTTGGCCGCCGGCAAAATGCGATTGGTTCAACACCATATCTATCAAGTGCTTCACTGCCGCCTGATCAAAACCAAGATGCTTGGCGATATCCGTCAATGCTGCTTCTTCTGCAGGGTGAAAATGACCATCCGCCAGTGCCGTGACAATTAGATAAACCAGCAACATCTGACGCAAATTTTGTGTGCGCCCGCATACCGACATAAATTTTTTGTAGCTTGACTCCATGTCAAAGGCAGGATCCGCGCCACGCTTAAACAGAGCAATCGCCTGCAAACGGTGATCTGGCGTCATGCCCAGTTTTTGCATGAATTGCTCAACGTGATCGATCTCTTCTTGCGAAACGTGACCATCTGCCTTGGCGATACGCCCCATTGAGAGGAACACTGTTTCGAGAAATACCGCCTGACGTAGTGCGTTCTGCATTGGGTTCATGCCACCCGTGCCATAAATTCGCACACGATCCACAAATGAACCTACAAAGAAGCCGAGCAGGCCGCCCCAAAAACCAAAGAAAATCGCGCCGAGAATAATGCCAATGAGTTTAAACAAGACAGCTCCAAAAAATGAATGGGTAAACAGTTCACCAATTAAGGCGTTCATTATATCGGATTGCTAACGATACGATTTTGGTGATGGTGCAGACGTTGTGACTACTTAACTTAGCGGTTCAAGCCTGAATGGCAAGACAACGCTATTTCGATCTTACGACCGTTGCCCCTGCCAAAATAAACTGGGCGTAATCTTTGTCTGACTCGACAATATGATGGGTTAGCCATTCTTGGAGAGTTGCTAGCATTTTGGTGCTTGCGGATTTTCGAATGGATGAGTTAGAAATATCATCAAGCTTGGCTAAAAAAAGCTTATGGCTGTAGCGATGCGATTCTGTCTCTGGATAACCAAATAAGCGCATCATCGCCTCTTCCACGGCAAAGTGCATTAAAGCGGCCTCCCTCAGTTCGAGGATACTAAAATGAGTACCAGACCACGCTTGCTCTGTTCTTATAGCTTCTTTAATTTTGTTAAAACTACTCAACAGCATTTTGTGTTGATCATCAATCTCTTGAATACCCAGCGAATATTCGTTACTCCACTCCATAGCGCCCCTCCATTGGTGGATATTGTATGAGAGATCATAGCAATAATATATTTCTTAGCGAAACAGATAATTAATTTCAAAACAAATGAAAACAGCCGACAGTTCACACTGTCGGCTGTTTTTTTACTCAGGGAGATTAGCCACGTAACAAAGTCAACACGGTGTTCGGTGATTGGTTCGCTTGGGCCAACATCGCAGTGCCTGCTTGTTGCAAGATCTGTGCACGAGTCAACGATGCAGTTTCCGCAGCGAAGTCTGTGTCCATGATCCGACTACGCGCAGCCACTTGGTTTTCAGAAGCAATCTGCAAGTTCGAAATAACCGACTCGAAACGAGATTGAATCGAACCATAATTAGCACGAGCTGCAGCCACAGCAGCAATATCCACGTCCAATTTAGCGATTTCAGCTTGCGCAGTCGCAGATGTATCACCCAATGAAAGTGAAGTTGGCGCAATTGCAGCAGTAGTAGTTACGGTAATGTCATCCACACCGGTCACACTGTTAGCACCTACTTGGAAAATCTGACTTACGTTCTGTGACAACAATTGAATGTTGTTGAACGAAGTACCTGCAATAACGCGCTGATTTTCAGCATTGAGCTGGGTAAATTCAGCGTTAATCGCGCCTACGTCAGAGTTCGATGTCGCGTTAGCGCCTTGTACTGCTAACTCACGCATACGCGCCATGTTGTTTTGAATCGCACCTAATGCGCCTTCAGCAGTTTGAGCAAGAGAGATACCATCGCTGGAGTTACGCACAGCTTGGTTCAGACCGCGAATTTGGCTTTCCATACGAGATGCAATCGCTAAGCCAGCGGCATCGTCCTTGGCACTGTTCACACGCATACCTGAAGACAGGCGTTGCAAGGAAGTTGCAAGTGCGCCCTGAGAACCGCTCAAGTTACGTTGAGCGTTTAGGGATGCAAGGTTTGTATTGATGTATGAAGGCATTTTAGTTCTCCTTTAATTACTGCTTTTTTACTGTCTTTAAACTGCTGCTTACTTCGGTTCGCTTATTTTCGAGCCACATCAACCGCCGATGTTTTAGTTATCGGCCACATTGGGAACAACTTGAGCAATTTTCAAAAATAAAAAAACATGTTCTGGCTTTAACTTCAAGATTAACCACCTCAATCCTTGTCACACAGCTAAAATACTGCCCCCGCGAATAATCGCCCTTAAAGCGCTTATTGGCTTAGACGTATTAACTTGGTCAACTTAGGGTGTATTTGCACATGACAGACCTGCTCGGCGATTCCTCAACCACCTCAGACAAAGATAGTGAACGTATTCAGCATCACATCATGCTGGCGATGGCGTTGCTTTGGACTGCCCACCCCCGCACCACGATTTATACCCTGTTGCGCCGGCTCGACTTCAAACACAGCACAGGCCGCATGATTACTTCGGATGAGGTGAAACACTATATAAAAGAGCTTGCGGTAAAAAAATGGGTGGTCGAATCTCCCCAGCGCATGGGCTATTACCGTTTAGCCGAATCGCAGCGCAATGAAATGTATGAGCAACTCCTCAACACTTACGAAGCGCACGTACTAAAACGCGCGTTATATGAAGTCTGTGGTTTTAATCCACAACATGCACTGTACGCTTGGCCTCTCTATGACCGCGATGCCACCATTTCACTTGTTCGATTAGCACTGTTGAGCCGAAGCCCTAAAGTGGAAATCGACCGCATGGCCGATATGATCAGCCGTTCGATGGATTGGCCCAGCCTTTTACATGCCGCATTATTAGACGATTTCAGCGAACTAGCGCTCGCGCGCATCGACCCAGCCTTACGCTGGGATCTTGGCTACATCGCCATCACCAATTTAAATTCCAATTGGGATATTGATCTTTTACCACTGATTAATTGGACATTGGCTCAAGCGGAAAACAATCTTGAACAGTTACCTAGCAATCTACGCACGGCTCTCGCCGAATTACTACTGCATCGCGGCGAGACGAGTGCCGCACAAAAAATAATTGCCACTCTCACCGATAGCACTGCCGATGCACTGCAGGCTTATGCACTGGCGCAGCAAGGAAAATGGGCAGAGGCACAAGCACTCTACGAAGTTGCCCTGAAAAAACGTCAGGTCGAAGTCGGTGCCAAGAAACGCGTCTTCCCAATCAGTATCGCTTGGATTTACCCCCTGACCTTGCTCGCGCAACAAACGCCCAAGCATCTCGAACTTGCGCGCAAATTTTGCGTGAACGAATCAGGCAAACGCGACCCCGACACCTCTTCCGGCTGGGGACAATGGGTTCATGCCATTGATATTCGCCGTGGCGATGCCAAGCCAGACCCAGCCCTATTACGCGCCGCTGAATATTACACACAGCACGTCAGCCTTGACCACTTGTGGCGTGTTTTGCTGGGCGCATGGATGGGCATGGATGTGATGGGCGAGAAGGCAGGCTCTTATCGCGAATCGCTGAGCTTAATGAGCAAGTATCAAATGGAACGTCTCACGTTATGTGGTTTTACTTGGCTAGCCAGCATGGCTGAGGGCGCCAAGCAAATCATCAATGGCGACGAAGCACCCGCTGGATATTTCGTGGGAAACAAAGCGGAACATTGGCGTGAACTGCTGTCTGCACTGCAAACCTTAGGGGAAGATACTCCGGCGAACATCGAAAGCGCTGAAAACTCACGACTGATTTGGATGATCGACATTTCCGACGATGGCGCCTTGCTCGACATTCAAGCGCTAGAGCAAAAACAAGGTGCGCGCGGTTGGAGCAAAGCGAAGGTGGCTTCGCTAGCTAAAATATCTAGCAACCCCAATCTCGCAGCATGGGATGCCAAAGTTGCCAACTGCATTCGCACCGACAAAAATGATAGGCGCACTTCACGTCTCGATTTAGTCAGCGCAATTCAAGCTTTGGTCGGCAACCCCTGCGTCGTACTGAGTAGCCAACCTGAACAATTTGTCGAACTCAGCGAAGGCACACCAGAAATCGAAGTCATCCACAAAGACAATTTAGTCACGCTTAAAGTCACGCCGCCGTTACGCGAAGGTTTCCCTGCGAATAAATATTTTTACGATGCTGATGAAAAGCGCGAAGCTGAAGCACTGCGATTAATCACGCTAGTGCAAGACTCCGTGCAGCGCGTACGCCTGATTCGTTTTACACCTTCGCAACGTCGTGCCGCGCAACTCCTTTCCGAAAAAGTGACTATTCCGGCGAGCGCACAAAAAGAACTACAAACCGCGATGGAAGCACTGACCAGCCACTTCCAATTACAAGCTGACCACTTACAAGCAGCACGCGAAGTAGAGGCAGAATCACATTTGCGTGCCGAACTATCACCTCTAAATGACGGCTTGCTGCTACGCTTGGTTGCCACCCCATTAGGTCTTGAAGGCCCGCGCCTCGTGCCATGCCACGGCCGTACACGCTTGATGGCATTAGTCAGCGGCGAGAGCGTCGGCACCACACGCAAGCTCGAAGCCGAGCGCACGCACCTCAATGCGGTATTGGACTCACTGCCCTTTTTAGAAAGCTGTGCGGGCGACCCGGATCAATGCGAATGGAATGTCGCAGAACCGGAAAATGCGCTGGCCTTGGTGGAAGTGCTACCTACTCTGCCCGCCATCGCCGCACTCGATTGGCCAAAAGGTAAAGCCGTCAAAGTCGTGACATTAGATATGGGGCAGCTCTCGGTAAAAGTTACCAGCCAACGCGATTGGTTTAAGCTTGAAGGCGAAGCCAAAGTAGATGAAGGCTTGGTGTTTACCTTTGAAGCACTTTTAGCCGCTTCACGCAGCAATAGCCGATTTATCGCCATGGGCAACGGCGTGTATGCCGCGCTCACGCGTCGCTTGAAAGATCGTTTATCTGATTTAGCGAGCGTCACCGAAACCGATAAACATGGCACTCATATTCCACGTTTAGCCGCAGCATGGATGGAAGATGCGCTGGAAGGCATTGATACCAAAGCAGACGCAGAATTTTATAGCGCAATCGAAAAATTGCGCGCCAGCCAAGAGCTCGCGATTCCTCTCCCCACAACACTACAAGCTGAGCTACGCCCTTACCAAGAAGACGGCTATTTGTGGGCTTCACGTTTAGCGCACGCGGGTTTTGGTGCTTGTCTCGCCGATGACATGGGTTTGGGCAAAACGCTGCAATCATTAGCCATTTTGTTAGCGCGTGCCGAGGGTGGCCCAGCATTGGTAATCGCGCCCACTTCGGTGTGCGGTAATTGGATCGCCGAAGCCAACCGCTTTGCGCCTAGTTTGAATTTACATTTGTATAGCGAAGCAGATCGCGAGGCGGTGATCGAAAACGCCACCGCATTTGATGTCGTCGTCATGTCTTACAACCTCGTGCAACAAGCCGATGACAAGTTCAAAGAAAAACATTGGCACACCCTCATTGCCGACGAAGCACAGGCCATCAAAAACGCCACCGCGAAGCGCAGCCAAGCGGTATTTGAATTGAATGCTGATTTCCGCCTCGCGCTCTCGGGTACCCCCGTTGAAAATCGTTTGGCCGAACTGTGGTCGATCATGCGCTTCACTAACCCCGGTTTGCTTGGCAGCCTCACGCGATTTAATGAACGCTTCGCCATCCCGATTGAGCGCGATAAGGATCGCGATGCGCAACACACGCTACGCCGTTTGATCTCACCGTTTTTGCTACGCCGCACTAAGACGCAAGTACTACAAGAGTTACCGGCACGCACCGAGTTAGTTATCAAAATTGCGCCAAGCAAAGAAGAGTCTTCGCACTACGAGGCTTTGCGTCGCGCCGCGATAGCCGAAGCCGATGTTGCTATCGCCAGCAACAAAGCAGGACAGGCGCGCATGAACATCCTCGCGCAACTCACCCGCTTGCGCCGTGCGGCGTGCGACCCACGCATCGTGACGCCCGCTTACCCCGCCATCGGCAGCAAGGTGCAAACCTTCACTACGCTAGCGCTTGAGTTAGTCGCTAACGGCCACAAGGCACTGGTATTCAGCCAGTTCGTGGACTTTCTCACGCTATTGCGCGAGGCGCTTGACGCCATTGGCATCGAGTACCAATACCTCGACGGGGCAACTCCTGCCGGTGAGCGCACCAAGCGTGTTGCTGCGTTTCAAGCGGGGAAGAGCGATTTATTTTTGATTAGCTTAAAAGCGGGTGGCTTCGGCTTGAACCTCACTGCGGCAGATTATGTGGTGATTACCGATCCGTGGTGGAACCCCGCCTTAGTGACACAGGGCACCGTGGAAGAGCATATCGTCGGGTTACACAACGACAAGCGCGCACTAGCCGAGAGCATTTTGGGCGAAGGTGATGCAGTTAACATTCCATCAACAGATGAACTGATTTCTTTAATCAGAGGCGATTGAAACTGAGCATGAAAAATTTCTTTTATTGCGTCGCCTTGACTGCGCTCATCAGTGGCACTGCATTTGCCACCAATGAGATTCCTGATTTGCGTAGCTGCATCGACATGAAAGATAAAGCCACAGCAGAGAGTGAGCTCGACTGCTATCGCCAAGTTGCGCTACAAACAAAAAAAACCAAAATGCTCATTCCGGTGCGTGCCCCTGTGCTCACCCAAGAATGGATGCCCAATAATAGTCCGCTCACTATTTACAAACAGAACTATGTTTTACTGTACTCACACTCAACCATCCCAAACGATTCTCCCACCAGTCCTAACCTTTCCAATCAAGTCCTCACACCTGCACCACTGGACAATCGCGATTTAAAATTTCAGTTCAGTATGAAACATGATTTAGCCGATTTTGATCGTTACGGATCACTGTGGTTTGGCTACACACAGCTTTCATTCTGGCAGCTTTATGACACAACCAACTCGCGCCCGTTTCGTGAAAACAATTACGAGCCCGAATTCATTTATTCGATTCGCCCCAACGATTTGATTGCGCCCTTTGGCTTATTTCCCAGCATCCTCAATTTTGGATTGACACACCAATCCAATGGACAAGCGAACCCGCGTTCACGCAGCTGGAATCGCATTTATGCACAAACAGGCACCGAACATATTTACGGCGATGACCGAAGGCTAGTGGTTTTACTTCGCCTGTGGCAACGTATCCCAGAAGATCCAATCAGCGATGACAATCCTGACATCACGCACTATTTAGGCAGAGGGGATGTGGAATTACGTTACTCGCAGGAAAATCGCTGGGAAATTTCCGTCATCGCCAAGCAGCGTTCGGTACAGCTTGATTTCACCGCGCCTTGGACCGCGTGGAAACTCCTCACCTTAGCGTCACCCGGTGAGCACAACTCCAACGTGCATCTACAATATTTCAACGGCTACGGCGAAAGCTTAATCGACTATAACCAACGGCATGAAACATGGGGCTTAGGGCTGTCTTTCCCGTTTGACTAAAAACCAGAGATTTATAACAGCATGTTTTAATTGATTTATGTATATTTTTAGCATCGTCAGCGGTAATGACTTTGCACAAATGCAAGCGTAGTATCCGCACTCAACAAGTTATTTTAACTTTGATGAATTCAATGACAACCAATTTTGACGCTCCTGAGTTTCCTTTCAGCGAATCCCTAATTAATTCGCTTCCACTGGGCGTAGTAATTCACGATGCTAGTGGCCAAATCGTCAAAGCTAATCCGTTTGCTGAAGAAATACTTGGGCTGTCTATGGATCAAATGCGTGGCGTTAAATCAGTTGACTCTCGTTGGCACGCCACTCATGAAGATCTTTCTCCTTTTCCGGGTGAGCAACATCCGGCAATGGTCGCACTAGCGACGCATCGGTCTGTTATGAATGAGGTGATGGGTGTATTTAATCCAGCAAAAAATACTCACATCTGGATTTCAGTAAGCGCATTTCCTTGTTTTGATCCTGCCAACAGTGAAATCAAAGGTGTCTATGCTCTATTTGAAGATATTACTGAGAAGATACTTGCCAGAAAAAACCAATTAGAAAGTGACGCGCGTTTTAAGTCGTTATTTGAAGCGATGTCTGAAGGAATGGCATTTCATCGGATAATTTACGATGATCAAGGTAAAGCCAAAGACTATTTGATTTTGGACGTTAATCCTGCATTTGAAGCGCAGACAGGCCTACAGAAGAGCATGGTTGTTGGAAAACTGGCGTCTCAAGCATATCAGATGGAAGAACCGCCTCTCATGAATGTGTATGCAGAAGTTGCGCATACCAACCACCCAACAAAATTTGAGAAGTATTTTGCTCCGTTGGATAAGCACTTTCAGATCAGTGTTTTTTCTCCTAGCAAAGATCATTTTGCCACCGTTTTTCATGACATCACTGAGCACAAACGAAACGCAGAAACCATTTATGACATGGCGTTCTTTGATCCGCTTACACATTTACCAAATTTGAAGTTACTTATCGAGCGGCTACAACAGAGTTTGCTGAGTAGCGTTAATCAGCCTCGGTTCTGCGCGATCTTATTGATAAACCTTGATGATTTCAAATCGCTAAACGACTCTAAGGGGCGTGATGTAGGCGACCTTTTGTTGATTGAGATAACCGACCATCTAAGGTCTTCTGTTCACACTACAGATACCATTGCGCGCATCGGCGGGGATGAATTTGTGGTTTTATTAGACACGTTAGACTTGGATGCTGACGCCGCAGAAACCCAATCGAGGATGGTTGCCGAAAGAATCTTGGCCAAGATTAACTTACCTCTCGATTTGCGAGGCCATGCGTATCACTCCTCGGCCAGCATCGGAATCACCACATTTAATTCACAAAAACTCACACCACAAGAGCTTTTGAAGCATGCCGATGTCGCCATGCATCAAGCTAAGCGAAGTGGACGCAACACTATCAGCTTCTTTGACCCTGCGGCAGAAATCGAGTTGGAGTCACGCATTCAGCTGGAATCTTGGATGCACAAAGCGCTGGAAGATGAGTACCGTCTCTACTACCAAATACAAGTGGATGCCGATGGAGTAGCGACAGGCGCAGAAGCATTGATACGCTGGCTACACCCGAAAAAAGGAATGATTAGCCCAGCAGACTTTATTCCTCTTGCTGAAGAAACAGGGCTCATTCTGCCCATCGGAAAATGGGTATTAGAGACTGCCTGCAGGCAACTGAAAGCTTGGCAAAACGACACTAGGTTTCAGCACTTGTTACTTGCAGTTAATGTAAGCGCTAAACAGTTTCAGCAAGTAGATTTTGCAGAGCAAGTTTTAGAGGTACTTAATCGTACAGGTGCCGATCCACACAAACTGAAATTGGAGCTTACGGAAAGTATTTTGGTAGCAAATGTGGAAGACATCATTAGCAAAATGATGGTGTTGAAATCCAAGGGTGTAAAATTTTCTTTAGACGACTTCGGCACGGGATTCTCCTCCTTGTCCATATTGAAACGTCTACCATTGAATCAATTAAAAATTGATCAATCTTTTGTGCGCCATCTTCTGAGCGACCCTAATGATGCGGCGATTGTGCGCACCGTTATTGCGCTTGGCCAAAGCTTTGGCTTGGAGGTTATCGCTGAAGGCGTGGAAACAGTCGAGCAACGAAATTCACTTGCCGTTTATGGCTGCCAACACTATCAGGGATATTTGTTCAGTAAGCCTCTACCATTAGCGGATTTTGAAGTTTTAATTAAGTAGATTTAGGCGGGCACCGGTTGCTCAGCCAAAGCTCACCGGCAATTTATGTCGATTCTGTACCTAGGCTCCGATTTGGAAGCGGAGATTTTGTTGCAATCCCGCCTTACAAATACCCTCTGCAATACCCACGCTCACTCCTGTCGATTCGAAAAATGGAAAAGACATGCTTGGAGATATTGCGAATTACCCCACCCACTTCCGTGCGTTTTGGAACATACGTAACCATGCGCCATTCTCTTGAGCGCCATTTGGATACCACGAGTTTTGCACAGCACGGAACACGCGCTCAGGATGCGGCATCATAATGCTGAAGCGACCATCCGGCGTGGTTAGCCCGGTAATGCCTTGCGGCGATCCATTTGGATTGAGTGGATAAGTTTGTGTAGGTTTCCCCTTGTGGTCAATATAACGCAAAGAGACCAGTGGCTGCGCCGCTTGCAGCTTGGCGCTATTGCCAAAGTCTGCATAACCTTCGCCATGTGCCACCACAATCGGCATACGACTACCAACCATGCCATCGAACAAAATCGAAGGTGACTGCTGCACTTCCACCATCACAAAGCGCGCTTCAAATTGCTCGGACTGATTGCGGGCAAAGTGCGCCCAGTTTTCTGCACCCGGAATAATCTCGTGCAAATTACTCATCATCTGACAACCGTTGCACACGCCCAAGGCAAAGGTATCGCTGCGCTTAAAGAAGACTTCAAACTCTTCGCGCGCTCTGGGGTTAAACAGAATAGATTTCGCCCAACCTTCACCCGCGCCAAGCACGTCGCCATAAGAGAAGCCACCACACGCTGCCACACCTTTAAAGTCCGCCAGCTTTACACGACCGCTGATGATGTCGCTCATGTGCACATCCACCGCAGCGAAGCCAGCACGATCAAAAGCCGCCGCCATTTCTACTTGGCCATTCACGCCCTGCTCACGCAAGATCGCCATTTTGGGGCGGGATAAATGTAACGCCGGCGCAACATTTTCGTTCGCATCGTAAGTCAGCTTAACGTGCAACCCTGCATCTTTTGCATCCAAAATGCGGTCATACTCTTGCTGCGCACAAGCTGGATTGTCACGCAATTTTTGCATTTGATACGTGGTCTCAGACCAAGTGCGACGCAAGTTAATTGCGTTCTCGGTGTAAAGCGTTTTGCCACCGCGCGAAATGTTAAGCATGCCAGTTTTATTCAGGCGCGCCACTTCATGCACACTGCTCAAGCCTGCTTCATCACACAGCACAAAAATATCGGCGAGATCGGCACGGCGCACTTGCACTAAAGCACCCAACTCTTCGTTGAACAAGCAAGCGAGATCATCGCCTTTCAATTCGTCTAAACGAATATCCAAACCGATGTGCGAAGCGAACGACATTTCGCACAAAGCCGCCAACATGCCGCCATCAGAACGGTCGTGATAGGCCAACAATTTAGCGTCACGGTTAAAGCGTTGCATGAGATTGAAGAACGCCTTGAGCTTGGTCGCATCATCCACATCCGGCGCCACATCACCCACCTGTTTGTAAACCTGAGCCAGCGCTGAGCCACCCATGCGATTTTTGCCTGCGCCTAAATCAAACAGCAGCACCACGGTATCGGTATCAGCCACCAGTTGTGGCGTGAGGGTCTTACGTGCATCGCTACAAGGTGCAAAGGCGGTGACAATGAGTGACAGCGGTGCAGTAACCGCTTTTTTCTCGCCCTTCTCTTCCCATGAAGTCTTCATCGACATCGAATCTTTGCCAACGGGAATACTGATGCCGAGTTGCGGACATAGCTCCATACCCACCGCTTGCACAGTATCAAACAGCGCGGCATCTTCACCATGATGACCGGCAGCGGCCATCCAGTTAGCGGAGAGTTTAATGTCGCCAATTTTTTCAATTTGCGCAGCGGCGATATTGGTGATCGCTTCACCAATCGCCATGCGACCGGAAGCGGGGCCATTGATCACGGCAATCGGTGTGCGCTCGCCGAGTGCGAAGGCTTCGCCTAAATTAGTGTTGTAGCCCATCAGCGTCACCGCCACGTCTGCCACCGGCACTTGCCACGGGCCTACCATTTGGTCGCGCGCAGTCATGCCGCCCACGGTACGGTCGCCAATGCTAATCAGGAAGGTTTTATCCGCGACAGAAGGCAAAGACAGTACGCGTTGAATCGCTTCACGCAACACCATTTTGCTGCTATCAAATTTAGGTAATTTAATTTGCTCGCGTTTCACTTTGCGCGTCATCTTCGGCGGCTTACCGAGCAACACCGAGAGCGGCATATCCACCGCGTTATTGTTGAACTCTTCATCGTGCACCACGAGACGATCTTCGCTAATGGCTTTGCCCAACACCGCAAACGGACAACGCTCACGCTCGCACATCGCTTTGAATTCATCTAAGCGTTCAGCCGGAATCGCCAGCACGTAACGCTCTTGTGATTCGTTACTCCAAATCTGCATCGGCGTCATGCCACGCTCTTCGTTTGGCACGTTGCGCAATTCAAAGTGTGCGCCCTTGCCGCCGCCATGCACCAGCTCAGGCAAAGCGTTGGAAATTCCACCCGCACCCACATCGTGAATCGACAAGATTGGATTGTTATCGCCCATCTGCCAGCAACGGTCGATCACTTCTTGCGCTCGACGCTGCATCTCTGGGTTACCGCGCTGTACGGAATCGAAATCCAGATTTTCAGCGTTCGCGCCGGTATCCATACTCGATGCCGCACCACCGCCCAAACCGATCAACATACCGGGACCGCCGAGTTGAATCAGCACCGCACCTTCGGGTAAATCATGCTTGTGCGTATGCTCTGAGCGAATACTACCTACGCCACCTGCCAACATAATCGGCTTGTGATAACCCCGTAC
>JFJP01039581.1_pt1 | contig 26502 bp, 30 predicted proteins | sample 431651 | NCBI WGS metagenome assembly JFJP01 (sample SAMN02602958, study PRJNA72255) | Microbial mat metagenome, whole genome shotgun sequencing project. | biome: fresh water; feature: sink hole; material: water; isolation source: purple microbial (photo- and chemosynthetic) mats found in...
TTAGGTTGCATCCTCGTTAATCGGTTTATCTGATCCCCAGTCGGCGTTGACTAGGTCTTTCCACTCTACGCGCTCTACACCTGCGGGCAGTCTGTTTAATCTCGCGTCTCGGATAATCATGGCTCTCAGTACAGCCTCGTTAGGCGTACCACCTGCTCCCTTGTGTACACCTCCCCAGCCTCCAAGTGTACACCAGCACTCTGGTGGACAGAAACAGTCGCCGTCCACCCGCAGGCTGAGCATGCCATGAATATCGTAGCTGGCTAACTCAATAAGCTTGCCCAAGTGCCTTGGCGATAGCCAGTCAGTGCCAATGTAGTCCTTGAAGGACTCTAGCTCACCGCACTTCTGGTTAGCTATAGCACATAGGTCACTCGACGACAGTCTACGTGACCGGAACTGAAACCGCATGTGCAGACTAGGGTTAGCTGCTGTGATCTTCCGTGGCTTACGAGGCATGGGTCCAGCCGTACTGCAGGTCCCAGTAGGCGTACTCAATCATAACAGTCTGCTTGGTAGCCAACTTGTTCTTCAACATGTACTCCTTGAACATAGCCAAGAAGTCGTTGCGCTGTTCGTCGGTAGACTTCTTCAGCTGGTACCAATTCGGCTTCTTGGTGAACTCAGGATCGAACGGCTCACCGATAGACTTAAACTGCAGCTTTAAGATTTCTTCTGCATGATCAGGCCACTGGCTTGACGTAGTGAACGTGCGACGCTTGGCCGTACGCCCAGTTCGACTTCCTTTGCTCGGCGTCTTTTTGCTTACTAGCGAATTTGACAAAGTTTATTCCTCTCGATTTAGTGATGATGAATTCTGGGTTACCCGCTACGAGCTTCCTCAGCGCACCGCTACCACGTTTGACTCGACAAGCTTGCTCGCAGGCCTGCATCTTACCCATGCCGTGTTCCGTACTGTTCAGGTACGTACGCAGCCTGTCTAGTAGCTCAACCGTCACGGCGTATGATTAGATACAGTTGCACCGGAACCATCGGTTGGAGTGCCCGCCGAGCAGATAATCGGATTCTGAAAGTAGACTGGGTTAGACGGATACGCTGGGGTATACGGAATGAGCGTAGGCGGTCTATCTACCAGTCGCAGTAGCCGTTCAATAGTCTCCTGCTGCGACTGAATAGTCTTCAGATGCAGCTCGTTGGCGTCCAATAACAGCTTGATAGTGTTGGCTTGCTGCTCGGCTAGTTCAGCGCGAGACTTCAGCAGGTCATTATGTAGTTCGTCTTCGGCTTGCGACATTAGTGCCTCTTGTAATCGATGTTGTCTACGCCACGGTCCCAGCATGCGCGGCACGTACCGCACTTACCGTCCGTAGCTTCCTTGTCGTAGGTAGCCATACACTTATGGCCTGCCTCTGCACCTACGCTGCTTGTTGGCAACGTATGGGTTAACGTCTGGCCTACCATGTGAGCTGACAGACGAACCGTCAGGTTACGTGGCAACTTCTGTACCTTGGTGACCATCTCAACGAATCGATACTCTCTGGTCGGTAGCCAGTGCTTGATGGTAGGCGTCTTCTCCGCTACCTCGCAGATCATCCGTAGATGGTTAGCTGAGAGCAGATCACCACTGTCGTGCCACCGGAACCACCCGGTACCTGATCCTTCGATAAGATGCACGAGGGTCTCCACCCACCGCTTCCGCTTCACTTTGTGACGTAAAGCTGCGGTTGTGATAATCCAGTTCTCTGTACGAACGGATAGAGAGTTAGGGAAGACACTTGGACCCTTTCTGGCGTAACATGACTTGCATACCGAGCCTGGGATGCTGACCAGCTTACGCCCGGTCAGGCACTTGTCGCCTGCCGGTAGGGCGAAGCTAGGGCATGGCATCTTTGTGGTCTTACTTAACTTCAGCATGCAATTCCTTGTAGGTAGCCCACCACTGCTTACGCATCGTTCGGCTGGGTGGACCATCGTTGTATGACCAGTGGTAGCCGTGGCATACTGGGCAGCTGTCGCGCTCTGGTGCGTCGCTATTACACTCAGGACAGAAGCCGAATACCCATAGGCCTACCCACTTCGAAAACATAACCTCAGCAGCGGCTATAATGACAGCCGCCGTAGCTGCTAGGATAAGCCAGAGCATAGTCTTTCCTGTGCGCCTGGATCATGCCAGGTACACCGTTTGCACAACAGTCCGGAAACTCCGGATAGTTGCTGTTTATTGATGAGACTCACCATATCTGAGCGTTCGTACCTACCACAGAAGCATTCGTTCTGTCCGGCGTGGAACGTATGGACCGCATGTAGCTTGGTCTTCGGGTTCTTCGACTTCCTGTACCCGAACGTCAGACCAACGTCACGCTCTGATTGCGTATAACTTTTCAGTGACTGCATTTGCGACCTCATCTATAGAGAAGGTACCGTCTTCCTGAATCAAATCCCTGGCCACCTTAAAGGCTGCCTGGGTACTGATCTGTGTAGGCTCGTACCCAAGTTCCATGAGGAAAGCTAGCAGGTTAACCTCTGTACAATACTTGGGGTCTAGCTTACCTTCACAGTCTATCTCAGCCAACTTGAAGGAAAACGTGTGATAAAACTCTCCGGAATCCAGCACAAATACCTTTCATACAAAATGCTTGTTGAGTACTGACAAGGACTTACGTGTGTAAAAAAATAAACGGTGCTGTCACTTACTGTTCAAAAACTTACGGATAACGTCTGGTCGGGCTGCGCAAAATCCGAGAGCTACACACGCCAGAGCCCCTAGAACTGGGCTAATGGCCGTCAGTACTAGGGCTCCGATGACACAGACTACCCACTGATTAAATGTCATAATTACCTCACATCTAGTTGAGCGGAAGCTTCGTTGAAGTGCTTTGGGTAGATGACCTCGATGTCCATGGTCTTACTACCCCATTTACGAGCACTATGCATCGTACGGTACTTAACGTCGATCTGTGTTATACCGTTACGGGTACTGCGCCTAATCACAGAGCCGCCTGAGCTATCGACCACGTGCCAGCTACCCCCACGGTAGCCTGGTACACGGATCAATGTACCACGGGGTAGTTGCCGTAAATCAGCCGCTACTCCGTACGTAGCCCCCTCGTAACCGTGCTTAGCGTAGTACGCTAGATCGGCGGAGTCCTGCGGAGAGCAAGCCGTTACACGTACACCGCTAAGCTTCGTTATATGTAGCTCTGGCTTCTGTACAGGCACAGGTACGCCTACTGGAGCCAGCGTAGGTGCCGGCTCTAGGTAGCTTACGTGCGGCGGGTACGGCGGGTCGAGCGCTACGTACTCGTTCGAGACAGGGGCAGACACCCCTGCCGTAGTTACGAGGCTTATGGCTAAGGCGGTAAACCTAAGCGCGACCACGCAGGTCCTCGTTCACAAGGTCACCAACCTGCACAAACCCGGTGGCGTCGTGCAGTGCCTTGCTAGCGATACCGTCCAGGGAGTCACCCTGGCGGTACCCGCTAGCAATGCCAGACAGGCTGGTTAGCGCGTGCTTGAACACGAGCGGGTACTTGCCTGGAGGCATACCAGCAATCCCCGACTTCCGAGCAGACTCGCACTCACGTACGTAGTCGCATGCTACGCGGTACGCCATGACCGAGAGCTCGTCTGCCTCATACTGATCAGCGTCCTGGGACATCGAAAAGCCCTGCAGAGCAGCTATAGCGGCTGTATGCACGTAGCCCGAGAACTTGCCGTCAATTCCACTCGTAAATTCAAAGTTAGCCATTGGTGATACGCCGCTCCAGCTGGGGGATGAGTTGCTTAACGATCTCAGACGACGGTACGCTCTTCATGACCAATCGATCGACGGTTTCTCTCAACAGGTGGTCTGTCGCATAGGCTCCGTTGAGCAGCTTCGAGAACTTATCCTCGGAGGCAGCTTCGACTACGGCTCCCTTGAACAACTCAAGGGTACGCTCGGCCACGCTTAGGTCGGTACGGACGGTCGTCAGACCTCCGATACGCCGCTTAAACTTCTCGTCCTGTACCTTAGCATCGATCCATTCCGCTTCCGTGGCCAGCAGTGCCACGGGGTCCATCTTGTCGAGAATGCCAGCCAGCTCTGGGTTGCTCTGGATGTTGCTCTTCAGGAACCCGTCAAGTGGCGGGAACTTCATGCATAGGAGCTTGTTGTACTCTCGGATACTGTCAGTTTCCTGCTTGCGCTCATCGGCATTCATAGCTACCAGCTTGTCGAGTTCGCCGCGAATCTCGGTCAGAACGTCCTCGGCCTGCTTGAGCATAGCGTCGGTAAGGCTGAGGTTGGCGTCGTTCAGCACGGTGCGGACGGACTTGAACGGCAACTGGATGTCTTCCCCGGTCAGCTTGACGAAGGCAAACTTACGCGACCAGAACACCTTGTTGGCTGCGTTCGGAATGAACGCGCCTTCCGTGCAGATACCAAGCGGCTGGTACGGGAAGTCACCGACCTTGCCTGAGATACGGCTGGTGTCGGTGTGCAATACTAGTGCAGTCTGCATCCACAGGCCGTCGTCGCCTGTCGAGATGAGAATCTCGTTGTTGGTAGCTCGTTCTGTGAGCGTCATGAGGAAGTGCGCTAGAGAGTCCCAGTTCTTGGCAGCTTCTGCCTTCTGGTCGTCCGTTAGAGCTGAGAGGTCGAGCTTGTCAGTGTCAGTCATAGGTTGATAACCATCTTTATTCGTAGTGAAAAAGCAACAGAAAACGCAACGTGCGCAGCTGCAGCTAGTTGTGGAGATAGGCCGGACGTAAAGTGTCTATAGCTGAGAGCTCGACACCAAACAACGGCTTTGCTTCTGTGATATACAGTTTTAACGCGAGTGCATGTTCGTCTGCAATCAACGCAGGTGCCCCTCGGTACAAGAGTACCTTAGGGTGGACACGCCTACTAAACGTAATCCGCCAGGACTGTGCAACGGACATATCGATCGCATAGGTCCTGGCACAGTGGAAGCCGAACGCCTCTACAAGAGCTGCGTGCAGCTTCGACTGCTTTCTGTCTGCGGCAATGAACGCCTCGGCAACATCGTGTGCTGCTGAGGCGTTCAGCTTACAGTCAACCATGACACACTCACTTGAGCCAGCATGGATACAGATCATGGTTGGACGAACTTCTTCATAGCAGGCGAGCAGTGGACTGCGCTATCTTCCCACCCTGAAAGGTATAGGTCCTCCAGATTACGAACGCGAGATAGCGCCACGTAGGCCAGCCCGTGCCTAGACTCAAGGGGATGATGCGTGATAGACCTGACGTCTATATACGCTCTTGGGAGCGTAAGCCCCTGGCACTTATGCGTAGTGACTGCCCAGCCCAATGTCATAGGAAACCCCGAGATGTACGCGACTGGTTCCTTGCCAACGCCGTAGATAGGCATGTCGACGATGCCGACTGTAATGTCTTTGCTGGTGCGGTCGAGTTTAACAATAAACCGGTCAGGCTTGAGTGTCTGACCTAGCACTGCCTTGCGTCCAGACAGAGACTCGCCCTTACTGTCCAACATGTCTACGATCCGTCCAAGGTCACCGTTTACCCAGCGTAGGCTACGATCACCGTTCGAGTCAGGGTCGTTGTAGACGTTAAGCGTCATCATGATGCGAGCACCTATCTTAAACGACTTTCCATAAGCCATGGGGGACTGCTCTAATGCTCGCAGGGCAGCTTCTGGCTTAAGCGGGTACTTCTCCTTCAGATACGGATCACGTGCGTCCATATACTCCGCGATGCACGTGACGCTTACCGACTTGATCGTAGCCAACATCTGGTTGTTACGGCTATCGACTAGAGCCCTTGTGGCAAAGATACGCATAGTCATTTCATCGTGCTCGGCGGGCAGGTCGCAGATACGGCTTCTAAAAACATCGCGAGCTGACGTCGTAACATCGCCAACTCGTATGTCGTTAAGAGCCTCCAGATACACTCCACCGTTCTGTCGATGACACTCCTTCAGATTTATGAGGTTAGACCTCATAAATAGTGGAGTCTCGACCGCAGGGTCCTCCTTGACCGGAGCTGCCTGGGCAAAATCGCCTACAAGAATGAGCTGCTTGTCGTATTTGCGTGCTGCGTCGAATACAAGCTCAGCCATCTTAGCGCCAATCATAGAGCACTCATCGATAACAATACGACGAGGCACCTTCTGCATATTGTTCATGAGCGAACGCTCATTGAAGATACGCCAGTTTGCGCGGTCCAGCGAGAATAGCGTGTCGATGGTACACCCACCGGCGTTGAGCGCGGCCACAGCGGTCGTTGCACAGACAATCAGTGGAACACGGTCGCGTATGTCTTGAATCGTCGTAGTCTTGCCCGCGCCAGCCTTGCCCGTGACAATGTGGTCGCTGTCGTGATCCTTAACGATCACATCTGACGCGGCCTGCTGCTCTGCAGATAGAGGGACTTTAGGTCCGCCGGCTATCATCGAACTAGCGCCAGGCCAGCTTCGGTAATCTGACGTCCGTTAGTTGTCTTAGTCATAAAACCTTTCTGTAGTAAATACGGTTCGTATACCTGCTCTACGGTCTTGGACTCTTCGTCTAAGACCGATGCCAATGTGCTTAACCCTAGCTTACCACCAGGGGCCTGGCTCAAGCGAACCAAGAGATCGAACTCTGGGGCACTCAATCCGAACTTGTAACCAAGTCGTACAAGTGTGGCGTCAAGTACCGTGTCTATGCTAGCCTCAACAAGTCGTACGGCGTGGCGAGCAGTCCCGTGACAGGCTGGTACGAGGGACTCCAGTGCTGCCTGGGTGAACGTCGCGCTAAGCTGGCTTGCAGTCCATTCTAGGACCTTTGCCATCGAAGGGTCGTCGTAGAGCGCCAAACGGATTTGGTGTCTAAAACGGTCTCTAACGGGCTCTGGGAGCGACGACTCCCTGGTGGTGGCTGCTATGACCGTATACGGGTCAACTTGCACAGTCATGAGTCTCTTGTTCTGACCCTCACCCACCTGGATCGTAACCTGAGACCCCTCAAGCAGGCTAAGGAGCGTGTCGAACACTCCAGTACCTGCTAAGGCGTGAATCTCGTCCAAGAACAGTATCGACCCAGGCGCTGCGGCTGTGAGTGTAGGCAGTATGTCCTGAGGGTTCCTAACTGAACCACAGTTGAACATCCGGCACTCAACGCCCAGCTCAGCTGGGAGTACCGACATGGCTAGACTAGTCTTGCCTGTGCCTGGAGGACCTAGCAACAACGTGTGGGCAAATAACTGATTGCGAGCCTTGGTCGACTTAACTGCAATCTTCAGCTGCTGTATAGCCGCAGCCTGGCCGTTAAACTCCTGAAACCTCTGAGGGCGTCTGAGTGTCACGTGTAATGCTTTCTAAAATGATGACTGTGATATCCTTATCGTCCTGGTACTGACGATAGTCGCACTTATAGTTCTTGGGGCGGTCGTCTACAATAACGCCAAGCTGCTTAAGCACATCTGCGATCGGCTTGGCGCCACCCACAAGATTGCCGAGGTCAAACTCCTTCTGTCGCTTCGTATAGTGGCGCTCTATCGACCATACTGACCAGTCAAGACGGCACCCATGCAATGGCGCAGAAGGAGCCGCCAGCGCGGCCGACCACTGCTTCTTATAACCCGCGTATTTAGTCCATCTCGCCCAAGTAAACGTGTTCTGGGACTGGATACGACACGGCACTTCTATCCGATACGGTAGAACGACGTTGAGCGGCTTCGGCGGTGCCAGCTCTGCCTGCTGCTTCTTGGAACCCTTCTTCTTACAACACTTAGCAGCCAGCTTGGAGAGTTCTTCCAAGCTGGCTGCCTCGATCGTTTTTCCGCATCTTATGCAGACTGAGCGCACAACGCCTTCTGCGATAGTTCCCAGAAACCGCTGAGCGAGAACACGATGGTCTGTAAAGGAACCAGAGTCGGGTCTTCAATCGGCTTCAGCTCGGGCAGCGTGTACACTCCTGACGGAGTGGACAGGTAGCCTCCGTTGACAATGGCTACATGAGCTCCGTCAAGCTGATCTGTCGGGGTCTTTACCACCAGCTTAAGGATACGCGTAACAAGGTGCTGCGGAATACCGGACTGCGTTAGCGCAACACCAAGCGCAGCGAACATGTAGTCCTCTACCTCGGCCTCGTCTACACGACGAAACGCTACGCACTGGTCCAGAAGCCCACGGAACAGATCCTCGTGGTCTAGCCAGTTGAACTGGGCTAGGCACACCTTGACTGGATCAACAGCGTCTTCCATTAGTTACCACGCGTAAGCCGGAAGTCCTGCTCGTAGCCGAGAAGCTTTGAATTACGGTCCTGGGGCTTCTCCAGAATGGGACGAGGCCCACCCTGAATTGACATACCGTAGTTAGGGAACTTCTTTGCTACGTACTCCTTCGACAGGTCCTGCTTGAGCACCATCGAACGCACATAGCCGAGAACCTGTGCTGGAACGTCAGCGCTGGAACCATCAGGCACTTTGCACGACACTGTGATGTCGACATAGTGCCCGGCAGATCCGCGCTCGGTGACGTTATACTTGAAAGTCTTCATGAATGGTCTTCCTTGGTAGGTGGTACAGTGGTTACTAGTTCCCCGGTGTCAAGTAGTACGACACCTTCAGGGACAAGCCAGAGGTCTACTGGTACGGTGCTTAGCCCCGTGAAAACCCCAGTGTCGATCTGGCCTGATTTGTTTGCAAAAGAAACACGACGAGAAACCAGACTGCCTTGAATCTGGTCGGCAACGCTACGCAGCTCGTTAGCATGGTTATCTGCGTACTCGTACAGATGGTTATGGACCGACGTGCCGTATCGGTGGTAGAACTCGGTGAACGTCATGACCAGCCCATCGCTAATGGCAAACCTGTGGTCTGTCGACGTCACGATAACCTGGTCAAGCCACCACGAGTTTACAGCATAGCTGAACACGGGGGTGAACTCAGCCAGCCGCCAGGTACAGTTCTCGTTAAACATGGACGCCCAATTTACAGCCAGAGTAGCCCACTCCTTGCCTAGGCCGAGGGACACTGCTGACTGCTTAAATCTGAAACGATCGGACCAGGACACGTTCTCGAACAGCCTTGGTAAAAAGTTAGGCTCGTCCGGTCCAGCTGCTAATAGCGCTTCGATATACGGTTTTGTCAAACTCTCGGGTAGGCTGAGCGTGCCCTGAAAGCCTAAAGGTACTTGTATAATACCGTGCTCAACCTTCAACAACAACGGATTCGTCATGGGGGCCTTCTATCTTGTTTCCATTCCAACCCTGTTGGAAATCACGTTTACGGTGGGTGCTTGCGTATGTCATATGAAATCTGAGACGTTCAAGCGGATCGATTTTAGAGTTAGTCAACTGCTCTAGTAAATCCAGTCCGATGATAATCTCTCGATTAACTCTGCAGGCCTCTCGTACAGCGGCTTCTATACTCTCGTGGTGCGTTTGCACGTCGAGCAGTTTCATGTGCGTACAGAAGGCTCTAATCGCTGGGTGGGTCAAACGCTTAACAAAGCGCGTCAGACACTTCGCAGTCTCTACTCCGCTATGTAGACGGTGTAGCTCCTGTACCAGCTCTGCTGCGGTCTTGTCTACAAAGTCTATGCGGCTGCCGTTGTGTTCGCAGCTAATAGCATAGCGCTTCTTAGGTGGGCGTATGCGCTTAACCTTGGGCATCTGTGTGCTCGATTCTAAGAAGTCCGCCGCTGACGCGTACGGTAGTGCTGATATCTAGAGTCATCTCATGTCCAAAAACAACTTTAAGCACGTCACCAGTCCGAACGAGATTAGCTAACGTAGCTCGGTCATCGTCTGAGTCGGAGAACGTGTAAACCATCGCTCGACGATCGTGCATGGCAAACGCGAAGATAGCAGGCGGCTTGGTTGGCGCCCCCGACAAAGGTGGCATACCAATAAACAGGTCAGTCGGCATGGATGGCTACCATAGGCCTACGTAGCATAAGTCCAGCCTGCTCTGTCACGACGACCTTACGTCCTAGCTCCGGTAACTCCGGGAGCAGTAACGTACACCACGCGCCGACCCTCTGATGTTGTACAAAAGGGTCGGCTATCCGTGTCGGCGTCGGGGTTACTCGCCAAACCCGATCTGGTCTGACGAACTTATACGAAGCAACGTAACCGTCGAATGCAGCGGCGTGCTGGGTTGGTATGCCCTGCACAGTACCAGACCATGGGTTCGTGGCGTTACTGGCTCCAGCAAACCCTACGATAGGATCAGACGACTGGTGCGTCTTGACTGTAAAGCTCGTACGTAGCCCGTCCTGAAACATGGCGAATATAGACCTATCAAGGCCAATAGCCATGTATATGAGTGCGGGCCAGTACCACGTGTAGCTATCGTCGAGACGCGCTGTAGGTGTAGCGCTCTCGAAGTATAGCTGTGGCACTGCTACCTTGGCTCGACCGATCGGTACGTTCGGTTCGCGCTTAGATATGCGTGCCAGCTCGTCGAGCTCAGCCTGTCTGTACGTAGGAGTCATGTCGGCGCAGCTGCCTGCTGTAGCTGTAGTGCATGTCTAGGAGCCGCTGGACACTGCTTGTAGCTAACTTGGCAGCTGCTGCATTCGTGGTCGAAGCCAGACGGGCATTCGATATCCCCATCGAGCTCGTAGCGCAAACGCAGCTTAAGGATGTCCTTGTTGTGCTTCTTCATGCCGTTACTGACTGCGAAGTCTACAAAGTCTAGCTCCAGCTTGTCCTCTAGTTTGACCATACTGCCCCAGAAATGCAGCCCCTGGAAAAGCCAGGGCTGATCGTCTGGGTAGATCATGCGACGCGAAAAGCCGATCTGGTACGCCAAGTAGTTTAGCCACGTGAGAGGCAACTTGCGGTCGAATATGTGGCCGGCTGGGGTACCTGACAGGCACTCTAGCTTTAGCTGAATACCGGGCTTCGTCTCGCGCCAGATAGCCTGCTGTAACCCTAGTATCTCTAAAGAGACCCACTCCTGTACAACGTTAGCTATACTGAACTTAGCGATAGGTCCGCTAGCGAGCTCATCGTGCCTAGCAGCTAGCTGGCTGACCAAGAGAGAAATTGTCCGCGTGGACAATTTCTCTCCTAGGTACTGCAGCAGGGTCTGGCCGACAGCATCAGCGTAGTAATCGTCGTGCTCCGATGCTACGTGACGCTGAACAGCACGAACAAGCGTGGTGTCAACCACTTTGCTCGTGCTGGCAGCGAATACCGTCGCATAACTTGTACGACGCTTGGCTACGGCCTTGCTATCGACTACAGGAAGGTTAGGCACTTCCTGCCTCGTCCTTGATAATGTCGAGCAGCTTCTGAATAGGCTCCTGGAGGCTGGCCAACCCAGTCTGGGCGTCCTTCAGCTTAGCGGCGTAGTTAGCTGCGGCCTTATCGGAGTCGAACCCGCGTTTTCCAGCAGCACGGATAGCGATAAGCGCGTCTGGGATAAGTGCCATGAGCTTGATCGTAGTCTTATCCAGCTGGTTGAGAACCTTGAGGGGGCTCTCGCTAGGTTCTGACGCCTTCTTGTCATCCTTTGGCTTGGGCGACTTAGACGGCTTCTCGTTCTTAGTCGCAAGCAGCTTTTCGCGCTCAGCAGCAGACGGGCCACCTTCCGACTCAGGTACATCTGGGTCGGTGGCGCTACTGTAGACTTCGGCCGACTGGGGTGCCGGCTTATCTACGGTTTCGGTCTTCTGCTCGATGATCTCAGCCGGCGTTGCTACAGCTGCCTGGAGGTCGTCAGTAATCTTTTGACGATACTTCTCCTTAACGATGTCCTGTAGCTGCCGTCCAGACACAAGCTTGCCGTCGGCCTGGGTCATTTCGGCTGCGAGGGCCTCGCGAGCCTCTGGGTCCAACGCCAGGAGGATCTTGGCATGGTAGACCGTGTAGCCAGACCCGCACATCTCCTTAAGAACAGGCAGCTTGTACGTGTCGTGGATAGACTTGGCCCAGTACAGGTGACGTGTCGGATCTCGAATCTCCGACAGCACGCCCTTTGCTTGGAGGTCCTCTGCCAGGGTCTGGATGGTCTTGGCTCCGTAAATGGAGCGGTCTGCCCCTTTACAGAATTCGGCCACAAGCTGGCCGAACTTCCAGTATCGGACAAGGTTGTCGGATTCAGACTCTTTGATGAGTCCTACGACGTCGTTGAGGATGTTGTCATATGTACGTGTCATTCGTTTCTAAACCTTATAAAGTAGCCTTGGAACGGCATAATGTAGAGCGGGCGGTCAGGATCAAGTGGGTTGGCTACGCGAGCACACGCAGCGTCTTTGGCGGGCTCTATGGTCGTGCAGACCATGCGACCGTAGCCGTATAACTTGAACACCCACGTAACGTCATCGTCGGCTACGTCGAACTCCTTGAAAGCCTTGACGATAGGATGGCTGGAGGGCTTAAACAAAAGCTCTTCGAACTTGAACGTAAAGACTCTCTGGCAGAACAACCTGCCAGGGAACAGGTCAGCGTCTTCAAGCCAGCTACACCAGCAGGACTCTGGGAAATCGGACATGTCACAGCCAAGCTGTTTGGCGATCAGCTTGGCTGTGCTAGCCTCAAAGTTCTGCTGCTTATCCTCGTCGGACTCCTTGCCGAAGGTCTGCAGCAGCTCGTCGAGGTTGTCACTCATCGGACTTAGCCGCCTCGATCTCAACGTCCTGTAGGCTGGGATACCGAGAGATCTTCAGATAGTTCTGAACTCCCTGATAGGTCTCTGGGTTGTCGTTAATGGCCTTACCGAAATCAGCGAACGAAGCGTCAGTAAGCCCGAGCTTCTTGCACGTGATCTCACCGACAGTCTTGTTCGGCGTGGCCGTAAAGTCGATGTAGGCACGTAGACGGCTCTGCTCGCTCTCGTAGGCACGCTTGGTCTTGTCTGGGTTGTACAAGTCAGACCACAGCAGCTTGCCCAGAGCACTGTTCCAGCAATAGAACAGCGCCTGTCGGACAGTGCCGTCTTCCTGTTGAACGTACTGCCAGAGTACGTCGACTTCGATCTTACGATCGATAACTGGCCCAAGGCAGCTCTGGTCGCAGTGCATCTGAATCGTGTAGCCCTCGACCGGGAGGTCAGGGAACGGTGCCTCTGGATGGCCTGCTGCACGTATAGTGCCGATGCGAGCCATACGTAGCGCTGCACTGTACTGGAAGTTCACCGCTGTAGCGCCTGCCTCGCGCATCTTCGGTCCACCGTAAGACGCCTGTGCAGAGATGTCCACGGACAGATGGCGTACGATACCGATAGACAGTGTAGTGCCCAGCAGCGACGTACCCTTCAGGAAGTTAGCGGTGCTAGCTGCCGTGATTGGATAGGCACGGCCCTCTGCGTGACCTTCCTTAGCGATGGCTTCCTGTGCGTCGCTAGACGCTCGTGCAGTGAGCGAGTCGAGTACGACAAAGATCGGAATGCGATGACCCTTGCCTCTGGGACCAACACGCTTAGCGAACTTCACGGCCTCACTGATCTTCTCCTGCCAGCCCTCTAGGGTTTCCTGCTCCTGCCGCCACCAGGTCATGGCGTCGGTAAGGCTGTCAGAGGACTTGTTCTCAGTGTCGATGCTGAACGCGATACCGCCAGCCGCAGCGTACCAGCAGCATATCTCGCGGAACAACGTTGACTTGAACGACTTATGCAGGCCACTAACCGTGTAATAGCGCTGGCATGGGAGTACGTTGACGCCACCCAGGACGTACTGGAATGCGATAGGGCCGATAGGCAGCCCCCAGGTGCGATTGGCTAGGTCACCTGCCAGCACGGCTTTGGTGCTGGTCTGTGTCTTAGCCAGGTTGGAGAGGAGATCGCCAACCAGCTCATCGACGCCTGGTTCATTGGTTTCTTTACGACGTGCCATGTGGCCCTTGTTGGTATTGTGGTGAAGACACAGCCACCCTACCCACGCTGGGTAGGGTGGCCTTTAACGTCACTCTGGAGCGTTCTGCTTCTGCTGCTCTTCCAGGATCTTGTTGTACTCCGCCTCAAGATCAGACGCGGCTGCAGCAGCGATAGCTGCTGGTGCTGCAGCAGGCTTAGCTGCCCCGAGCGTACGAGGCAGTGTAGCCGCAGCAGGCTTAGCTACCGTGGCTGGCTTGAGCCCCGGAAGCGACGGGCGTCCTGGGCCGGTTGGCGGCGTGCTGCCTCCAAGCACAGCACCAGGCTGGCGCATAGCACCTACCTTGCCCAGCGGCTGCTGAGGGGCAGCTGCTGCGTGATGCGCTGGTTCGTCACCGAAAGCGATAGCCATCTCGCTCGGGAACGCCACGGTCATGAACTGACGACCGAACGCTGCGACCATCTTCTTGAGCTGGTCGTCATACGTCATGTAGTTCAGCGCATCCTCCCACGGCTTGACGTACTTGGCCAGATGGTCGTCTGCCAGATCCATCTGGTCACCGAGCCGTACCGTGAAGATAGACGTCTGCCGACCAACCTTGGGGTCAGCAGGCAGCGACTCGATGATCAGCGTGTAGCCACCGGTCGGGGCAAACACGTCGATCCCCTGAGCGTGCGCTTCTGACAGCGCAGTGCCAATAGCGTTGAACAGACTGCCCGTGCAGATCAGAGCCCCGTTGGGAATGAACTTCTCGCCAAGATCCTGGTTACGGTGAACGAGGACGGCACCCTGGATGAACAGTGCGTCACGCCCATTGCTAATGGCCTTGTTCTTCATCTTGGGGTTGGTCGGGCTAGGAGTCTCGCGGAACGCTGGTTCGACCACGGCATGATCGCCCGGCTGCAGCTTGTTCTTATCCAGACTCGACTTCAGACGAATGTAGGCACCAGCAGCAGGCTGGTCGAATGCCTTGATCTCTGGGTGGTCGATGCACTTGCACAGACCGGTGAACTTGGACGAAGTGGTGCCCGAACCGATAACTACGTTTTCGATGCAGATACCGCTGAAGTCAGGACCATCCTCGGTCATACCGATGACCATGGGAACGGCTGAGCCGTCCTCAGCTAGCTGAGGGTACGGACGAATAACTGTGGTGGTTCCACCCTTAGGCGTGACGCCAATAAGCGTGTTAGCCTTGAAAAGGTCCTGGTAGTAGTTGGTGCCTTCGTTGGTGGACTGCTTGATAACGGCCATGTGTGCGTTTCCTGGTTGGACCGATGGTTGTAGCCACGGTCAATGTGAGTTCAATGATTTGTTTAAGTTGTTGGTATGACTGGCGTGCTAGTGCACGCCCCATCGAACGTAGTGCTCGATGTCGACCCCGAGGCAGTAATCAGTCCCTGGGATCTTGTTCATCGTGGACATGCACTTGGTAAGTATCATGTCGGTTTCCTTCACGTAGTCCTTGTGAACTTCGACTAGGAAGGCGTCGTGAATAGGGAGTAAGACCTTGAACCCGACCTTACGCCCGATAGTTGTGCGATAGCGCGTCCTATACAAGTTAATGCCTGCTCTGAGTGCAAGCATCGCCACGCAATTATGTGCAGTGAACCCGTTTACAGTAAATCTACGGGACTCCTCTGTATCGGTGTGTATGGAGAGGTCGTACACCGGTGCAGGATCACACGCTTTGGTTGACTCGACTAGTGCAACATTTACAGGTGGCTTGAATCCGACGGATTTAAGTCTGTTACACGTGTCTAGGCTTAGTGGACCGCCTCGTTTAGCTCGGTGGTATATGGTTTGTGCACTTCCGGGTGGTGGTGTCATGTCAGGCAGGCACTGCTTGACTAACCAGGAAGGCATTGACTTCTGCATTACATAGTTCGACCGACTATTCTTACTCCGACGAGCGAACAGCCAGTCGCGCTTACGCTTGTGCGCCCTAAACATAGCCGCCAAAAACTCGGCGTTAGTATGTGGGTTGCACGACCCACGCGTATACCCCTTACCGTCTAAAAAAGACCTGACGGTAACGCCTAGCCCAGCCATCAGGTTCTTTATATCCCGATTGAGTGCTTCGGATGCTGTTACCCACGTTATAACTCCGAACTTACTGACCGTACCATCGGCCGTAAAGTATCCGTCTAGAAAAGCGAGCTGTACGCTTGGTGGGCTGTTCCAGATCAGGGCTGGTACCACCATCTCGTTATGGTGTACCGACGTCAGGCCTATCTCGTTGAATACGCATTTCAATATACCGTGACTAACGTTGACCTTTTCCAATGGGATATGGTGCGACATAGTCACCTGGCACACAGACGCTTGAAACGGTATGTCTAGCTTGTTCAATATGCGCTTTACATTATCGATCGGGTCGTGCTCGTCCGTTCGACATACAAAGCTTATGTTAGACGAAGCCTTTGCCCAAGACCCGTCTCCTAGACAGAAGCCGCATAGCCAGCCTAGGTCGCAATCTAGTTCCGTAGTGATGCTTCTGTTAAATCTAGCGTTTGACCTTACATAGTTTGTACTGGCGGTAATCGTCAAATTATCGACAGCTACGGGTGGCTTATGCCATACGAGCACGTCTCCTGGCTTAAGCTCCCCTGCCTGCTTCCACTCTTCTCCGTGTTCAGTAACCATGAGAAGCTTATGGTCTGGCGTACAACGTACGTTAGCTCCGTTGTCTGACGTCACTTCGATGGTGTCTCGCACGCCATTATAGATCACGGTGGCGTCGTGTTCTTTACCGTTAACTACGACTCGCTGTACGCTACCAATAGGCATGGATGACAGGCTCCTTAGTCCTGTTGGCGTAAGAATACGCTCATCCACGAAAATGCAACTCTGAATTGGGCCATTAGCGGCCTCGCGTTTAATACTGGCCTGAGCACTTTCCGATAGATCTGTGCTGCCGCTAAAGTAGCGACGGTTACCGAACACAGTGGCCACGTAGCCATTAGCTACTGCGAATGCCTGGTTGGACTTGATCCACTCCCAAGCAGTGGGGAATGTACTTGCGATAGAGTTGATGATACGCTGACACTGTTCTACGTCAGAGTCTACTCCGAGACGCATCATCTCTCTTGCCAGAGCCCCAGCACTCCTGGAATAGATGATGCCGAAAAGTATTGCTTTAGCTGTGATACGTAAAGCACCCTGTTCTTTCTTAAACCTCTCTACGAACGCATCGTAAGCGGAGCGGTCACCGCTGTTCAACTGTTCAAGCGCCTTTACGAGCGTCGCCTGCTCTGGTAACTGGAAGGCGGTCACGGCTATCTCAGAGTGGATGTCGCGCTGTTGTTCGAGCAGCTTACACAGTGCGATGTCTCCAGATACAAACGCCCACACACAAATCTCGGCTGTCTTGAAGTCAGCCTCGATAAGCACGTGGTCAGTCGGGGCTATGTAGCACGACTTAAATGTATCAAGTACAATACGCTCCTCGAACGGAATCAACTCTTCGGCTGGGCACTTCTTGGAGTTCGTTCGCAGCTTGTACTCCGCAATAGGCATCTCCTTTTCTAGATCTACGATCGCCTCTAGTATCGCTTCTTCCTGCTTTTTTGGCGAATTTTGCAAGTTACAGGCTGTTGACCGTAACCGTCCGGTCTCGCTGGTCTGCCATAGGTGGGTTCTAACACGCCCATCTGCACCTATAGCATTCTCAAAGCTCTTACCATCCTTTAGCACGTCAAACTCATTCAGTTCTTTTGGTGCTACATAGGACGACAAAAACTTACCGAGAACACTCAGCTGCTTTAGCCACTTGAGCTCTGGGATCTTGTACTTTCCGTAGAGAGTCTCGATCGTGGTAGCCTTAGTAGACGGCGCATTACGCTCTTCCAGCCCCTCAGCAACGATGTCAGTCCATTGCTTTGGGTACTTGTCGGTGTTCATCAGCGGCTGTAGGTCGAACACGCGAGCACCTTCTGGTGCAGCCTTCTTGTTCTTATATACAGCCTTGCTGAACAACAGAGAAGCTACGTTATCCTTACTGCCTGGGTTAAACGAAGGCCAGTTGATAGCCTTGCGTAACTTTTCCATGATCTTGTCATACGCAGGCTGTAGCCGTACACGAATCTGTGTACGCCGATCCTCGTCTACGAGGATACCCTGCCTCTGCACGTCAAGCAGATGGAGGGCAGCTGGCATGGCTATGTCACGGAAGTAGCTGTTGAGTGCTGGCTGGTTCTCCAGCTCCTCGCGCAGCTTCTTAGCAATACGCCACGTGACATCGGCGTCACGTAAGCCGTACGGTATAAGAATGTCGTACGGAATATTGCGGTAACCGAACTGTAGGCTCTTCTTACGCTCGTTAGCATCCAGCCAGTCTTCTAGCTGGCGCCAGTACGCTCCAAACCACGGGCAATACTTACGCGTTAAGTGATCCAGGCCTTGGCTAGAATCGCCGTACAGGGCATGGTGGGCAAGCATGGTATCGAAGCTGGTCTCAATCCGGTCGTCGATGTCGATGCCTAACTTATGTGCAACATCTACGTCAACGCGTATATGTTGGCCCGCTAGCTCGCAGTCCGTGCGTGTAAGAATGCGCTTTATACAGGCTACTACAGCTACCATATCGGTGTCGCTGTAGAGAACTGCACCACCCTCATTGCGCAGCTTTATGAACGCGGCCTTTCCTTCAGCCCAGCTTAGCTGTAGTGACAGTGGGTAGTTAAACTCTTCTCGTGCGACGTCGTTACCGAACTCAAAGTCGAACGCCAAGAACTCGTCAGGGACGATGTCCTTCTCAAGCTGTAAGAGCTCATCTAAGGTGCTTACGACTCTGTAGCCAGACTCGTCTACTGACGCTTTGTTGTTTAGTCCAAACAACAGCTCGGCTGCCTTGCGCAGCTCGGCTCTGAAAACGTCAATGTCACCGTAGCCGCTCATAAACTGCAGGTGGCTGGCCGTAGGCACGACCGGTATGCCGTCTAGGTGAAGCGTGTCTCCCCGTACTGAGTCCAGCTTGGCCTTCTGACCGAACAACGCCCTGAGAGCTGCCGCCCCTAAGGTTATGACTACCTTGGGACGGATCTGCTTTACGTCCTCAAGCGCGTAGACAGCGTTAGCTGTCTTGTGTGCTTGAGAATACGCGGTGTTGTCCGGGTGCATGAACCGTACGGCGTGTGTAACGGCAACCTCGAGCAGCGGTATGCCAGCTGCCTCTAGCTCGTCTCGTAAGAACTTGCACTGTCGTATACCTACAGGCAGTGCTGTCTCGTACATACTCTCGCCGCCTACTGGATTAGGCGCTACGATGAGAACCCCAGCAGGATACCACCCATCAAGCCCCGGAACCACTACGGACTTACACGGGACGTGCTGTACAGGCTGAATGCCCTTCTCGGCTATAACCTGAGTTGAGTGGCACACATTCCTAATGAAGACATCCTCAGGGACGTCTACGTAGAACTCTTCCCTATACGCAACGTGAGTAGGGTGAAGCCTGGGTGGTACTGGCTCTGGCGGGACGTAGTCGTCTATGTCATCGCGCATGACAGTCTCCTATCAACCGTGCCATGTTGGACATGCCTAGGTCGGCTGGGTCTGGTACGGTCACGTCCTTGCCTGCGACCTTCTGCTTTGCTAGTTCAATGGCCTCTTGTGGCCACGTAATCAGCTTAGCTGGGACCTGCAGGTACTTGTCCAGAACTTCCTTCAGCTTACGCGCATATATCGGAGGTTGCTTGCCTGGCTTGACCTTAACACGCAAGTCAGGGACGAACGTTTCTGGGTCAGTGGCGATGATCGCTGACTTCCAACGCTGCGCGAACTGAGCTGCTCGGTGTTCGGACATTTCCTTACCGAACAGGCATATCCCAGTGGGGCCACATGCTATGGCCGCTGGGATGCCCTCGGCTACGACCGGTACCGTACTGGATGGTACGCGGTGTGCGTTGTAGATGACTTCCTTACGAAATCCTGGTGGCAGGTACCACCTCTTGGGTGACGCCTTGTCTATAGTGCGCCCCTGCCAACCGGCTAACGAGCCATCATCTCCAAACACTGGAAATATGATACGATTACGAGAAAGCTTATAGTCGTCATCGTACGCCTCCGTGTAACCTACTCGATAACACTTCCACAGATATTCTGGGGTGAACCCTGGGTACTTGCTGGTTATGAAATCCAACGCTGGGTGTCCGCTGGGCAATTCGAGTAGGGATGTGAACCCAAACGGCAGTCGCATAGGAACTGCTGCTGCTACTTGCTGTGACCTTGGCAATGCTGCTAAGAGACGAGCATCTTGCGCGCCATCCTTAATGGCTGCGTCTATACGTTTGAACTCTGGCGAGTTCAAGATGTTACATCCCTCGTTGAAGCAATGGTACACATGCGTGTACGTCTCTGATGAAAGATACTTCTTCGTCAGAAACCTATAGCTGATAGACAACCGGCGCTTGGTATCGCCACAGCACCAGCAGTCTACATAGTAACTCTCGCCATACTGCGTAACGACTTCTTCACCGTCTGGCGAAGTTGTAGCGATGCGCTTCTGGCCCTCGTTAACAACATTCACGTCCGTGCAGATGTTCTTCAGGACGTGGTATAATAATGGGTTTAACACTCAACCACCTTCCTTTGGAACAGCTGGGTTGTTTACAGCCTGGATAGCTTTGAACCGCTTACCCTGAGCAGCGAACTTGTGGCTCATGTCCTGGAACTGGGCAATGGCACCATTCAACAGCAGTGGGTAATGGATGCCTGGTGGGTCGTTACGAGCTTTCGTCACACGACACAACGACAGCCCTGTCTTCGGCTCACGCGCATTGATAACGAACACGTACTTGAACGTCTCCGTGAAACCCTTGCAGTCGGCTGAGCAGAACGAGTCTGCTATGTGCATAGGCCCCTTCTTGATTATTTCCGGGGCCATCTGCTGCGCGACTGCTATCTGATTCTCGAACTTGGCTGCCATGCGTGCTGCATGGTATGCTATGGCTTTAAGTGCCTCGTACTTCTTATCGTACTTCACACCATCAGCGCCTGTAGCCATCATACGGTCAGCTAGTATGCCGGCCCAGTCAATGTAAACATAGCTGGGGAGCCGGCCGTCGTCCGCCATGTTCTGGATCTCTGTCTCAATCTCCGGTAGCGTTCCGGGGACCTCGTTGAGATCTAGCACATTCAGATTCTTGTCGAGCTGAGCGATCTTGGCCATTACTGTATCAACGTCTAACCCTGCGTGCTTAGCTGCCTCTACCATATTAGGCACGCCATCGGCGCTCTCGTGCCGCTCCAGGATCGTAGTTGGGATAGACGATGCACACGCTAACAGATTACGACGAAGCGGCAGCGATAGACCTTCTTCTGCCAGAACCAGAAGAGTCGGTCTGCCCATCAGCGCCTGACTAATGGATAACTGGATCCCGAATGTCGTATTATGCGTAACTGTGAAGTCTTCTAACAGGAACCTGCCGTCACCGTCCAATGTAAATCCAGCGTACTCTCCTACGCCTTTCGATACTACCTCAAACTTAGACCGGTTTCCCCTATGCCTCTTCGATGTAACGCCAGTGGCCATCTTACGAGGAATAACGCAAGGAACCTCACTGTTGACGTTGGCGATATGGAAGCGCCAGTACGTACTGCCGTTTACTACCTTCGGGTGCACTGAGCACATGTAGCCTAGCGATAGTAACAGTTCACGTACGCTATCACGCAGCGCTATGAACTTGGTGACAAACTCAATGGAGCCCCGTTTGGACGCAGCGCAGTGCCCGTCTGTGTCTATGAGCCCCGCCAATAGGCGCAAACGCTGATTACGGCTAGCGTGTAAATAGTTTTCTGGGATAAACTTTTCACCAGCGGACGTGATGCACTTGCGGAACTGGTCTCTTAGAGGGTTACTACCAGAGCCTCTAGGACGAAACAGTAGGACCGTCTTTACGTTGTTGCGCTTATCAACTCTTACCCGTGGGACTACCCCATGTGGTAATGATAGTTCCGCCACGTAGTCTAAAAACACCTGATCATTTTTTGTGATAGCCGGAGTGCCTTGGTCTTTGTTACCATCACCCAACCATGCCCCTACAAGGTAAGGGTCAACTGGGAGTTCGCGCTCTGGATACTCGACTGCCGCTCGGAACAGTTTGTGACGCTCCTTAAACCAAGTGCACTTCTTTACGTACTCGTCCAGTGGGATGTCTATGACCTCGTGTGTATCGATGTTCTGAAGAGTCAGTACATGTACTGAGTTGCACACGAAGCTATCAAACCAGAACGGCTTGATCTCAAACATCTCGTCGGTGCCCCTGCACGTGCTTTGCACTGTACGTGGGCGAGAGTCTGGCCCCATAAGGAGGTCACCAACCACCAGATTTTCGACAGAAACTACGCTACCGTCGAACTTACGTACCTTAGTACCAATAGCCAAACACTTGCCGGAAGCCTGTGGGGCAATAATTCCAAGCGCACACCCCTGTACCAACCCGTATCCAGCGCCCATGCGACTATCGACAAATGGTAACCCCGTGAGAACTCGGGCACCGCCGGACAGCGCACGTTCGGACACCTTGCTCTGGCTGTTTGTGCCGAGTAGCGACTTAGCCTTGCGTTCAAGGTCAAGAAGTCGTGCACCGATCTCGGATGCGGGGCTGCCCGCTACGAGCGCGTCTGCGGCTTCGGCAACGGCTACCTTGTGTACACACGTATCGTGCATGTGCAGCACAAGCTCGCGTGACAATGCCACGGACCTGTCGTCTGCGATGTTCACCAGCTTGATGAACTCAATAACGTCACGTAGCGCCCCGCTTACCTGATCACCAGCTAGAAAGTTGGTGAAGATACGACGGCTCTCGATCATGAGAACCGCTGGGTCGGGGGCTACGCTGAACTTTCTGAAGTGTTCTGAGATAATCTCGAATAGCACTGCCTGAGCATACGTACCACCAATGACTTCATTAGTGAAAAACGAAGGCTGCAGGTTCTTTATCGCCAGCTCTCGTACAGCTGGCGTTTTGAGCATGTGTGCCAGCAGTAGATTGTAGTGTAGCGCACTATACGCCATGTAGAGCCTTTGCTTCGTCCTGAAACAGATCAAACACGAGGCTGCCAAGCGTGTTAAGCTCGGCTAGGGCCTCGTTGGCGTTCTTGTCTGCCAAATCCGTGAACCCATAACGACGGGCCAAGGAATACCTGATGAGCGGGCTCAGGTGGGCAGTGGGGTCTGCTAGGATCATGCGTGGACCGTAGATCCTGACAGACTCTTCGAACGTAGCAAGCATAGCCTTGTAAGTATTGAGCTTATCACGGCTTGCCTCGGTGGAGCTCTGGTAAAGCCGAACCAATAAACACTGCGGATAGAGCGGTAGCCCGCGATGTAGACACTCCTGGATGGCCAGCCTTACGTACTCACCAGCACGCATACCTTCGTTTCTACAACGATCGGCAGCCTGCTTGAACACCTTATCGTACTTAGCGCCGATAGGTGATGCATGTGGGTACACAGCCTTCCGCTGTGACTGGAATTCGCCCCGGATCTCTACAGCTAGATCATCCGGGGCGTCGTCGTCAATGGAATATCGTTCTGGTTCTGGCTTCCGCTTACGGGGAAGCACGCTGTACGTCCCAGCCGTGTGACCGGTAGGCCGCGAAGCGTGTCTGCGACTTACGCTTCAAGCCCTTGTCGAAGTTGTCATATAGATCTATGAGCAGCCCACGTTCCTTCTGCCCGTCAGACCCGGTACGTGAAAGACGCCCTGGAATCTGGCACGCCTTTATTGTACTAGCAGCTCCGTCTGCACGTACGAGGCACGCCAAGTCCTTAAAGTCTACGCCACGTTCCCACACGCTATTAGCAATAGCGTATTTAAGGGTACCATCAGCAAACGCTTTCTTGTACTGCTCACGCTCCTGCGTTGAACACGCTCGCTGTGTCGCTGGGTTGAATGCACCCATCTTTTCTAACTCTTGGAAACGGTCAGAGCTGACTTTGGCTGTTACCACAGTGAACTCCGGTAACAGCTGCTGTAGACGGTAGGCGTGCTCTACTTTCGACACCATGATCAGCACCTGTGAATCAGGGCCAAGCTCGTTCATGACCTTACGTGTCTCGTCAGCTACGAGCTGATTGCGAGCTTTGTTCTGTATGATGCCTAACGCTTCCTTGACGTCATCGCGTGAAACATTCGACAGGTCAGGCCCTACGGAAGATACGAGCTGTCGTACGACAATAGGAACTACAGAACCTACATCTACAGAAGCTTGATAGTCAGACTCAGCGAGAATGGGACCGAACAGTGCTTCCATGAAACCGTCAGAGCCGTCCGACTTGCCATCAGGTGACGCGGTGAACCCAAAGAACTTGGCTCTATGGAAGTGATTCAAAATCTTAATGAAGCGCTTAGTCAACATCATATGTGCTTCGTCGCACAATACGAGGTTGGTATCTTGGTCGCACTTCTCTGCACTATGTGTAACTGCGACTGTTATACGCTTCTTCGCCCTGTGGCCACCGCCAATGAAACCTACCTCGTGCGACAGCTCAGGTGCTGCTGTGAGGGCCTTGTAGAGGTCATCGGCTACGTCCACAGATGGTACTGTAATTACTATCTTCGCGTCTGGATAGATGCGTGCGATCAATCGGATCAGCGTCGACTTGCCTGCTCCCGTGGCGGCTACGAACAGACCACCCACATTGGAACATAGTTTCACCAGCATCTCTTTCTGATGCTGGCGAAGCTGTACGTTTCCAATACGAGCAAACTCAGGCTTGCCAAGTCCGCTATCGACACGCTGCTCAATCTCGACTGGAATACCAAGTGACTTGAGCTGCGTGACAATCTTATGTTCGTAACCAGCCAACGTGCAGAACGCTGGCTGGTTCGTAACTGGATCTACGTCTTCCCACCATAACTTGTTCTCGTCGTATACAGCCTTCTTCTGCCAGCCGTTCTGGAAGCACGGACGCTCCTGTTTGACTAGCGTCACCGTGCACGCATCGCGGAACTGGTTGCCAAGTTCGAGCGGTAGCAGTGCGATCAGCCTCCCTAGTCTCAGGATGCGTGCCATGCTACAGCTCTACCACATGTTCTAGGAATCCCATGAGACTTACCTCGTGTGTAACTATGATAATCTGACGATCACCGTGTCCAGCCATTTCCTTCAGTTTTACCAGCAAACGCTGGAGGTGCACGACCTTCGTAGCATCCAGCGCTGTGCTTGGTTCGTCGAGCACCAAGAGGCCGACTTGCTTGGCGAAAAGATCCGACATGGCAAACCGGAAACTTGTGCTCGCTACGATCTTCTGACCACCGCTCAGACGTGCAGCATCGTGCTCCTTGTCGGGGAAGCGGACCTTGAACGCCAGCTCACTATCAAGGACCATGGAGAATTCTGACTCCCAGCCGGTCAGGTAATGCTGGACTCGTGCGTTCAGCCTATTGGAGTAGTCGGCCATGACTGCCGCTGGCAGCTCTGATACGTGCAACGTCTGGCGAGCCTTCGTAACAATCTCTCCCCAAGCAGCATCAGCCGCTTCAGTCTCCTGCTGCTTCTTGAGCGTGACCAGCTCAGTCTCAAGCATCTGCAGCTTACCCTGCACAGTGCCCTTCATGACGCTGATGTCACGAAGCATGGACTCAGCATCGGCTAGCTTGGTCACGTCTTCCTTGGCCTTGTCCAACTCTTCCGGCGTCGGTTCGTCGACCGTGTTAGCGATACCGGCCAGGAAGTCCGTGGCCTTCGTCAGCTCGGACTGGGCTGCCACGAGAGTCCGCGTAAGCTGCGTGAAGCTGTCTACAACCTGCTGTAGTGCCTTCTCCTGTGCAGCAAGTGTCGTCAGTGCCGCTGACGTGAATGTCATACCGTCAAGCCGCTTCAGGAGCTCGGCTTCTTCGGCCTTCAACGACTGGCGCTCTTCGTTCTTACGCTGGTACTCGGTCCACTCTCGGCCGAGTGCTACGGCTGCGTCTAGGGCAGACTTGGCTGTGTTATAGTTGACTGCACTGTCCTGCAGCTTGCGCTGACACAGCTTTGTCCATGCCTCCGCAAACCTACCGATGTCGGTCTCGCAGGTGGCGATCTCTTTTAGGAACGCAGCTTTAGCCTGCTGGATCCACTTGAAATTCTCCGAAATGATACCGTCCAGGTTCTGCTTGGCTTTACTGATCTGCTCCTGCAGCTGTGCTGCGTGCTCTGGTCCACCATCAACAGCTTGCTTGCATGTAGGGCAAATACCCTCAGCGAACTGTGACTTATGGGATTCAAGATCACGCAGGACTGCGCGAGCATCCATATGAGCATGTGCCATATCGTCAGGCACTGCCACGGTAGTAAGCTTGCGCTTAAGGTCACCTAGACGGTCAAGTGCGTCCTGTTCGTCCTTCAGCCGTGGACGAGGAGACACACCTGACGCAGCATCCTTAGCCTGCCTAAACGCTGACTCCGCAGACACGTAAGACTGCTGCAGCCCTAGGAGCTCTTCCTGTGTTGGATTCGCTCCGGCGGGCTCGGCTGGGGCTGAGCACGACATGAGCTTAAGCTTAACCGTGGACAGTCGGCTAGACACGCTGTCGTAGGTCGCTTTGTCCTGTCGCATGTCCGCAAGCTGCTGCGAGACATCCGGTAACGCTTCTTTCGCAATTACATAGGCGGGTTCGCTACTGCTTAAAAGTGTCTGCGCAGACACGAAGTCCGCATTGGCGTCCGCTAACCGCTTGCGTGCCTGGGCTAGCAGATCACGACCACGGACAGCTGCCAGCGCCCGTGCAACGATGTCGCGGCTCGGTGACAGCTCAGCGATGGTGTCTTGAAGAGC
>JFJP01040111.1_pt1 | contig 26499 bp, 21 predicted proteins | sample 431651 | NCBI WGS metagenome assembly JFJP01 (sample SAMN02602958, study PRJNA72255) | Microbial mat metagenome, whole genome shotgun sequencing project. | biome: fresh water; feature: sink hole; material: water; isolation source: purple microbial (photo- and chemosynthetic) mats found in...
AATGTTCCGCTTAAACCAAAAAATCCTGAGCGTTTTTTTGAAGTGGTATCACCTTTGCTGTCGGAACTGCTGTTGATCGTAAATCGCTGTATAATAGAAATATTCCTGTTTTTCAGAAGGCTGCTTGCTGTATTAAGTCCGCCAAGGTTCACTGGGACATCCCGGGTATTAGGCAGATTAAGCTGACTAAGATCTGAAACTCCTCCATTTTCATACGATGTGATATTATTCAACCCTGCAGAAAGATAGAGCTTATATTTATCACCTGTATATGATGAAAAAAGAGTAAAAGTCTTGTTCTCTGCTCTTTGATAAGTATATTGACCAAGGCTGTATACTACATCATATATTAACCCAAAGTTGAAAAACCTGTTTACATTCTGCGAATGTCTAACCCTGAATGTCTGTTCAGAAGTTGCCTTTGGCCCGCCAAGTGTCCAGACTAATTCTGTAAAGGGAACCTGGGTGTTCATAAATACGGCTTTGCCAGGGACAAACATGAAAGGATAATAAGAACTGTATAGAAACCTGTCAGGATCTGATATACGGTCAAAGAAACTGATCTGATATAATGGCAGGCCATAATTGCCAAGGTTTGCATTTACAGGGGAGTATCTGTCGGTGAGCTTAAACCTGTTAAATAATGAAAAGAGTGTATCAAAAGGTATTCCAACCTCTTCTGAGAAATCATCAGAGAGATTCCATTGTTTTAAAATCCTTGGTTTTGAGGCTTCCTTTTTCTGGGCAAATATCCCTGTTGAAAAGGCTAGGAGAAGTATTATAGAAATGGATCTGCTCATCAGGTGCAAATATAGAAAATATGATAGAGATTGTTGCAATAGAATGGCAAACAGCCATGTTGTCTTCTAAAAAGCACAAAATAGCATATACAGCTCTGCTGAAAAAAATCTTAAGCCCATCCCCAAAATTACAATAATGTAGTGCAGATGATCATAAAAGACTATAACTGAAGTACCTGTTTTTCCTGATAAAAAAGAAAACAGTATAAATATTCAGCAGAGGAAAATCTTCAATAAAACCTAATCGACATTATCATTAAGGTAAGCATTATTCTCTCTCAATACAGGTTCATCATTATCTCCCGATGTCAGAGTGAATTTTGACAATTTGCTTTCAGCTGCGCTATCTGATTGTCCCAGTGACAGGTTTTTTCTTACGTAGGCAGGAACATCTTCAAATGTATCAATGTTCTCCTTCATTGTTTTATTAGATAATCCCTCCTTCTTCAGAATGTTCTGCATATGTTTCACCTTTCTGAGAGTTGCTTCAGACTTTTCACGGGGCTCATTATCATCGCCTGATCTCCTGCTCATCATCTCGCTCAGCTCATCCCTGTGCTCCAGACTGAAGTCTATAACACCCTGTGATTCATCTTCAAAATCGGTAATAATTGATTTTTTACCTTTACTGTGCACAGAGAAGGTATCATCACCCATTTCAGGGATTATCCTGTCGGGAATTGCATTTTTAGCTGGCATAAGTTCAACCTTGCTCGGCTTTTTGGGCTTATAGGGCTGGAAAATACTGTTCGATTCAAAACCTGTTGCAATAACTGTAACACAAATCTCTTCATTCAGATTTTCATCTTTCGACAGTCCCCTTATTATCAACGCATCATCGGATGCTGCATCATACATATAATCAGTTATTTCTCCGAGCTCGTCCATAGTTATCTCATGCTCTCCTGTTCCTGAAGAAATATTAATAAGGATACTATTTGCACCTGTAACATCATTTGAATTCAGAAGAGGAGAGGCGAGAGCATCTTCAATTGCTTTTATTGCCCTGTTTTCGCCGGATGCTTTTCCCATGCCCATAATAGATACCCCGGAATTTTTCATGACTGTTTCCACATCGGCAAAATCCACGTTAATATATCCGGTTACAGTTATTATCTCGGCAATACCCTTTACAGCAGTTGTAAGAATATCATCAGCCTTTGCAAAAGCAGTTGAAACAGGTTGATTACCATAAATCTCCCTTAGTTTTTCATTATTAATAACTAATAGGGAATCAACATGATCTTTAAGTTCCGTAACTCCGTCAATAGCCTGTCTGATCCGAACTTTTCCTTCCGATTTAAAAGGTATTGTAACTACTGCAATAGTAAGTAAACCTGCATCTTTGCAGGCTTTCGCAATCACCGGTGTAGCTCCGGTACCTGTGCCTCCTCCCATGCCGGTAGTTATAAAAACCATTTTTGTATTGCCCGATAATGCATCCATAACATCACCGATGTTTTCGATGGCAGCCTGTCGTCCAACTTCCGGTTTACTGCCTGCTCCCCTACCTTCAGTAAGGGCTTCACCTATCTGAACCTTAATGGGAACCGAGCTCTTGGTCAGGGCCTGATGGTCTGTGTTACAAACCACAAAGTTTACATCCCTGATACCCTTTTCAAACATGTGATTGACAGCATTGTTGCCACCACCTCCTATTCCGAGAACTTTAATTATCGACGATCTCTCTACAGGCAGATCAAAGTTCATGATATCGTCTGACATATTGTTATATTTTAATTAGTTATGAATGACTAATACTTTTAAGTAACCCCATAATAAATTATCAGTTTATGGCCTGATCTTCAACTTCAAACATTCGGGACAGCATGATTTTGATCTTTTCAGTAAGAGGAGTTTTTTCCTCTTCCTGAACAGGTTGCTTCAATACCTCCTCAATATCTGCCTCCTGATGAGAAACAACTGCAGCTTTTGGTTTTACAAACTCATCTTTAGACCCCGCATTGAATGATTTTTTATATGTATCAAGATATTCAAAACCACGCATAATTAATCCAACACTGGTTGCATACATAGGCTGGTTAATCTCATTTTTTGCAGATCCGGCAAGATGCTCATTTGGAAGTCCTATCCTAACATCCATAGCTGTTTTGAATTTCATCAGCTGCGGAAGATGTTTCAGCATAGCCCCGCCACCGGTTATTACCACGCCTGCAGCAAGTTTATCAGCATAACCTGAATTCTGAATCTCAAAATTCACAGCATCAATTATTTCTTCCATCCTCGACTGGATTATATAAGCCAGGCTTTTAAATGAGATCTCCTTAGGTTCCCTTCCGCTTATCCCTGGGATTGAAACAACTTTATCTTCAGGAGCAATATCACCCAAAGCGGAACCATATTGAATTTTTAGCTGTTCGGCATGTCGCTGCAATATTGCACAGCCTTCCTTGATATCCTTTGTTACGACGTTACCACCGAATGGGATGACAGCTGTATGACGGATAATATTATCATAATAAACAGCGACATCTGTTGTTCCTCCTCCAATGTCGACAAGAACTACACCTGCCTCCTTTTCATCATCAGTAAGAACAGCATCTGATGAAGCCAGTGGTTCAAGGATCATATCCTTCACTGTCAGATTCGCTTTCCTGATACATTTTTCTATATTTTTTGCAGCTGCCACCTGGCCAATAACAATATGAAAATTGGCCTCAAGCCTTCTGCCACACATTCCGATTGGACTCTTTACTCCGGTCTCATTATCGACTATGAAATTCTGAGGGATGACATGAATAATCTCCTCACCGATTTCAATATGGATCTTATGCATATCCTCTATCAGTTTGAAAACCTCTTCCTTCTGAATCTCATCATCATAAGCTTCCCGCATTATATATCCACGGTTCTTCATACTTTTGATATGCTGACCGGCAATCCCGACAAAGACTTCGGAAAACAATATACCTGATCGCTTCTGCACATCTTCCACAGTGGTCTGGATAGCGGTTACAGTCTCCTCAATATTAAGGACAACTCCCCTCTTTACACCCCTGGAAGGAGCCTTACTTAGTCCGAGAATCTCAATTTTCCCATTCCCGTTTTTCTTACCGACAATTGCCACAATCTTTGTGGTCCCAATGTCGATTGCTGCTACATACTGTTCGTTTTTGTTCATAACTATAATTTGTTATTTCTGATTATCTCTTTTTACAAACTATCTGATCTTTATATTCTAGATTAATATAGGAGTATTTGTTCCAGCCAGTTTCAGGTAATACCTTGTCATAAAAAGCCTCCATGTTCCGAAGCTTACCCTGAATATTTTCTGTTGTTCCAAGATGTATCACCTGGTTACCAACACGCGGAATAATATCAATTTCATCGTTGCTGTCAACATAAATCTGATCTATTTGTGCTGACCAGAATTTATCGTCATTAATATGATTTACCATATAATAAATATCCCTGAGAATTGTGTTTTTTATGCTTGTATCAAGAATACTTACCCCATTAAGCATTGCCTGGGTTATATTCACATTGCCCCCAACAATGTGTAAACGCGGTGTATAAAGATTCCTTTTCCTAACCACAACCCCTTCCTCATCAATGAAAAAATCCCCGATATAGACCTCAACCTCCTTTAATTCTCTGAGAACAAGCAGTCTGCTCTCAATTTCCGACACTGAAACATCTCTTACAGGTTTCCCAAGAATCCGCCCGGAACTTCCATAGGCAATATTTAAAAGCTGTCTTTTTGTAACAAAATGATAATCAGCTGAATCTCTGATATTTATTTCTATTCCGCCACAGGGTTTTCCATTTGAAAGAGAGACAAGGTAAACCGGTATTACAATTAAATATAATACAGGTATAATCAGCAATATCAATAAGACCCGTCTCATAATACCCGCTCCTTTCTTAGTTTTTCTTCAATAGGACCAGCAAGTTTGTCAATATCACCGGCTCCGATAGTTACCAGGACATCCAGTTTACTTACATCTAACTTACCAGGGATATCTTCTTTATTCAAAAGTCTCTTGTCAGGTGATTTCATCCTGTTAAAGATCAATTCTGAAGTAACTCCATTGATGGGCTTTTCACGTGCCGGGTAAATTGGAAGAAGAATAATTTCATCAAGCTCATCAAGTATAGCAGCGAATCCTTCAGCATGATCACGTGTTCGTGAAAAAAGATGAGGCTGAAAGATTCCTGTTATTTTTCTTCCGCCGAAAAACTCCTTTACAGCTTTAATAAAAGCTCTGATTTCTTCAGGATGATGTGCATAATCATCAACATAAGTGAGCCCCGGTAAATTCAGCCTTATATCAAATCTTCGCCTTACACCCTGAAAAAGGATGGCACCTTTTCGTATTTCTGTATCACTGACACCGCATAAAAGGGCAATCGCAGCAGCAGCAGTTAAGTTTTCAATATTTATTACGCCGGGAAACGCAAAGTGGAGATCCTTAATTATTGAGTAAGGTGTTTTAATATCGAAACTATAAAACTCTTTCCCATGCTCTATGTTGAAAGAATTGAAATCAGCATCTGGATCAAGTCCGTATGTATAACATTCAACCCCCTCAGGTACAATAATTTCTTTTCGTATTTTGTAATGCACAACTAATTTACCGCCAGGCCTGATTTTACTGCAGAACTCGTTATATGCCCCGACCATTGTTTCCCTGTCACCATAGATATCAAGGTGATCTGCATCGAGAGATGTTATTACTGCCATCAGGGGTTTGAGTCTGTGGAAGGACCGGTCATACTCATCTGCCTCCATTACCGTGTACCTGCTTTCGCCGATCAGAAGGTTTGAATCATAATTCTTTGAGATACCGCCAAGAAATGCTGAACAATCTATATGTGATTGTTTAAGTAAATGGGCGATCATTGTAGAAACTGTCGTCTTTCCATGAGTTCCTGCAACTGCCAGGGTATTTGTATGAGCTGAAATTTCACCCAGGACCTCTGACCTTTTATAAAGTTTGTACCCATTATTCCTGAAAAAAGTAAGTATATTACTTTCAGCCGGTATTGCGGGAGTGTAAACTATTAATACTTTGTCAATGTGAACAATGTCTTTAAAGAGATCAGGCAGCCCTCTGACATCATCTTTAAATGTAATGGCACACCCATTTTCTGAAAGAGACCTGGTTATTCTGCTTTCAGACCTGTCGTACCCTGCAATAGTAAATCCACCCTTACAAAAATAAAGAGCAAGAGCACTCATGCCGATACCTCCTATTCCGACAAAATAAATTCCTTCAGTATGTTTGAACTCAATCATTTTCCTGTAAGCTTAATAACCTCCTCTGCTATTCTGATATCAGCATCCCTGTCGGCCATTCTACGTATATTTTCAGAAAGAATATCTCTTCTGCGCTTGTCAGACACAAGATTAACTGCCTCATCGACAAGGGTCTTAACTGATTCCTCATCAGCTATAAATATTGCTGCATTCTTATCTGACAATGCCTTTGCATTCCTGGTCTGATGGTCTTCAGCTACATTTGGCGAGGGGATAAGAATGACCGGCTTCCCGACCAGACATAATTCTGAGATAGTACCTGCTCCTGCCCTGGAGACAATTATATCAGCAGCAGAATAGGCTAAGTCCATCCTGTTTATAAATCCATGTACCGATATATTATCGCTGAATGAGACAGATACAAGTGCTTTGACATTTTCAAAATAATGTTTTCCTGTTTGCCATAACCACTGGCAATCTGAGTCTTTCAGTCTTGAAATATTTTCTGAAAGACTATTATTAATGCTGCCTGCACCAAGTGAACCTCCCAATACAAGTATTACAGGAAAATCTTTCCTCAGATTGAAATAAGTCAGAGCTTCTTCCTGAATAGAGCTTAAGTTATCAAAATTATGCCTCACAGGATTACCTGTTTTAATAATTTTCGAGGCAGGGAAATATTTATCCATACCATCATAAGCAACACAAATTACCGAGGCTTTTTTTGCCAGCAGCTTATTTGTTACACCTGCATAACTGTTTTGTTCCTGAATAAGTGTTGGAATTCCCATTTTTCCTGCCTGCCGCAGTACAGGTCCGCTTGCGTAACCGCCAACACCAACAACCACATCAGGATTAAATTCCCTGATTACATTTTTTGCTTTTCTGAGGCTTTTTAATAATTTTAAAATAACAGTGAAATTTTTCAGAGTAAGGCTCCGGTAAAGTCCTGCAACAGGCAAACCAACAATTCTGTAGCCTGAAGCCGGAATTTTTTCCATCTCCATTCTGCCTTCAGCACCAACAAACAGGATATCTATCTCCGGGTCAATTTTTCTCAGAGCATTAGCTATTGAGATAGCCGGGAAGATATGTCCTCCTGTACCTCCCCCGCTTATAATCACCTTCCTATTTTTCTGCAGGCTCATATATTTTTTCTCCTTCATCTGTTATTTCCTCTTCAGAGAGTTCTTCTTTTTTAATTCTCGCATTTACCACCCTGCTTACACTCATTATAGCACCAATTGAGAAACTCATAACGAGTACAGAAGTCCTGCCCCAGCTTACCATTGGCAATGTCTGACCTGTAACCGGGAATAATCCCACGGCTACCATCATATTAAGTATTGCCTGAACAACGATCATAATTATCAGGCCCATGACCAGGAATGCAGGGAAGGCTGTTTCACACTTTTTTGCAATAGTTATACCCCTGAACAGCAATATCATATAGGCAAGCACAAGAGGGATTGCACCAAATAACAATCCGTATTCTTCAATAATTATTGCAAAAATAAAGTCAGAGTTAGACTGTGGAAGCATATTTCTTTGTGTACTTTTCCCCGGAGCTTTTCCAAACAAACCTCCTGTCGATATAGCAATTTTAGCCTGGTTCGACTGGTAATCTCCATCAGCATCTTCGGTACCTGAAAAAAAGTGTTCAATTCTGTTTTTCCAGACCTGTACCCTGTTATCCTTTGAAACCACTGACAAAACCATCGCAAACAGGATAACTCCTACCAGTGCCATGCCTAGGTATGCCAACAGAAATTTAAGAGGAACCCTTCCAATAAACATTATTATCATGCTGATACCAAATATCATTACAGATGTTGAAAGGTTCTCCGGTAAGATCAGTCCGCATACTATAGCTACCGGAAAAATGAAATATTTTGTAACCAGCATGAAATCATTAAGTTCGTTCTGATATTTGGCAAGCGACCTGGCCAGGTATAAAACCAGGGCAACCTTTGCAACATCAGATGTCTGAAGTCTGAATCCTGTACCGGGGATTACCAGCCATCGGGTAGCCTCATTGACCCGCGATCCGAAGATAAAAGTCAGTACCAGCAATCCTACGGCTACAATAAGTATCAGCCCTGCCATTGAGAAATAGATCCTGTACGGAAGATAATGTACAATTACAATTATTACCAGACTAAGGGCAAGCATAAAAAACTGGCTCCTAAGGAAATAAGTGGTATTGCCGCCGTATTTCATGAATGCCACACCCACTGAGGAACTATAAACAGCCAGTAGTGAATAGAACATAAAAAGAGCTACAAGACCCCAAATAGCCCTGTCGCCTTTAAATGTTTTTGTAAGCCAGCCCTGCTGCATTTTAAATTATCTTATAGATTTCTGACTGCCTGCTTAAACTGCCGTCCCCTGTCCTCGTAATTTTTGAAAAGATCAAAACTGGCACATGCAGGTGACAACAATACTGTTTCTCCTTTCTTTGCCAGGTAATATGATGATCTTACAGCCTCATCCATCGATGCAGCCTCCACAATCGTTGGTACTTTATCTTTAAAGGCTTCAACAATTTTTTTATTATCCTTTCCGAGGCAGACAATAGCTTTTACCTTCCTGGTCACAACAGGAAATAGTTCCGTATAGTCATTACCCTTATCAACCCCTCCCACTATCCATACAATATCATTCTCCATACATTCTATAGCATACCAGGTGGAATTAACATTGGTAGCTTTTGAATCATTAATAAAATTAATACCGCAAACCGTTATGACCGGCTCCAGCCGATGTTCAACTCCCTGAAAATCAGCGAGACTTTCCCTGATCACCTCCTTGCGGATATTAAGAACTTTCCCGGCAATAGCTGCTGCCATTGAGTTGTAAGTGTTGTGACGGCCTTTAAGGGCTAATTCATGAATGGTCATAAGGTTGGTTTTATTAGGGTAATCAATAATCAAATTATTGTCTTCGATATAAGCTGCCATCCCTTCCCTGGTTTCGTCCGAAAATGGAAGAGTGGTCATACCATATTGTTTTTTGGATAGTTCAGACTTAATAATTGGGTCACCTTCCCAGTAAATGAGAAAATCAGATATTTTCTGGTTCTGTGTTACCCTGAGTTTTGAATCAATATAATTCTGAAATTTGTACCCGTACCTGTCGAGATGATCAGGTGTAATATTCATAAGAACTGCAATATCAGCCCTGAAATCAAACATCCCATCGAGCTGAAAGCTGCTCAGTTCAATTACATAATAGTCGAATGGCCCTTCCGCAACTGCCATTGCAAAGCTGTATCCCACATTTCCGGTCATTGCCACATTCTTTCCGGCTTTCTTAAGTATATGATAAATGAGGTTAGTAACTGTAGTTTTACCATTACTGCCTGTGACACAGATTTTGATTCCCTCAGCATATCTGCCGGCGAATTCTATCTCTGATATCACAGGGATATTATTTTCGCGGATCTTTAAAATAATTGGTGCATTTTCAGGTATCCCCGGACTCTTAATAACCTCGTCGGCTGCCAGTATTATATCTTCGTTATGGTTTCCCTCTTCATATTTGATTTTATGATTCTCCAGAATTGCCCTATAGTTTTCTTTGATCTGACCCTTGTCAGATACAAAAACCTCATAATCATTCTTTTGTGCAAGAACAGCTGACCCTGCACCACTTTCCCCGGCCCCCAGTATTACAATCTTTTTCTTCATTCTTATCTGATCTTGAGTGTCACAATGCTAATTACAGCAAGTACAATTGCCACTATCCAGAACCTAATGACAATTTTAGGTTCAGGGTATCCTTTTTTCTGATAATGATGGTGAAGAGGAGCCATAAGGAAAATTCTCCTGCCCTCTCCATATTTCCTTCTTGTTCTCTTAAACCATGCTACCTGGAGTACAACTGAAAGGTTCTCAACAAGAAATATCCCGCAAAGAATAGGTATCAATAATTCCTTCCGTATTATTACTGCAAATACTGCAATTATTCCACCCAGGGCGAGACTGCCTGTATCACCCATAAAAACCTGGGCTGGAAAAGAATTATACCATAAAAATCCTATTGTTGCCCCTATAAATGCACTTGCAAAGATCACTAACTCTTCTGACCCTGGGATATACATAATATTAAGATACTTGGCATAAATAATGTTACTTGATAAGTATGCCAGAATACCCAGGGCTGTCCCTATTATTGCAGAAGTGCCTGTTGCCAGACCATCGAGGCCGTCAGTGAGATTAGCTCCATTTGAAACAGATGTCACAATGAATGTAACGATTATAACAAACACGAGCCAGGTCCATGGCTGGCGGCTATCCTCATTTATGAAGGAGACCAGCCACGCATAATCAAATTCATTATTTTTGATAAAGGGGATAGTTGTTTTTGTTGATTTTCTTTCCATTGCAATTTCTCCCTCTGCTGCATAGGGTACTGCAGGATCAAGAAGCTCAGTCTTTTCTCTTGAAGAAAGGTCTGCAATACTCACTTTTTCAATTATGATTACATCTTCACTCAAAAAAAGAGTCAGTCCAACAATTATTCCCAACCCAACCTGTCCAATTATCTTAAATCTGCCGGCCAGGCCATCTTTGCTTTTTTTGAAAATTTTAATATAATCATCCAGAAAACCTATTAGCCCCAACCAGATAGTTGTAAGGAGCATCAGAATAACATAGGTGTTTTCAAGTTTTGCGAACAGCAGTGTAGGAATGATAATTGATGCCAGAATAATAATGCCCCCCATTGAAGGAGTTCCTCTTTTCTGATATTGCCCCTCGAGGCCCAGATCCCTGACTACTTCCCCAATCTGCTTTTTCTGCAGCAATTGTATTATTCTCTTGCCGATAAGAAGTGAAATAATAAGAGATGTAATGACGGCCATGGCCGACCTGAATGAAATGTAATTAAAGACCCCGGCCCCTGGAATATTAAGTGTATCCAGATAATTAAATAGATAGTAAAGCATTCAACCTCTGTTTTATTTCATTAATAATGCTAGTTTTAATTCTTCCCTGTCATCGAAATGATGTTTGACTCCTTTAATCTCCTGGTAGGTTTCGTGACCTTTCCCTGCAACCAGAATCACATCACCTCTATTAGCCAGCATAACAGCTGTTCTGATAGCCTCACGTCTGTCGGCTATTCTGAGAGTTTTCCTCCTCAGGTCAGGAGTTATTCCGGCCTCCATTTCATCAAGGATCTTTTCAGGATCTTCAGTTCTAGGGTTATCTGATGTTAAAATTGTTTTATTGCTCCCCTCAGCTGATATGGCAGCCATTTTTGGGCGTTTAGTCCTGTCGCGGTCACCTCCTGCACCGACAAGTGTAATAAGCTGAACACCACCTTCACGTATCTTATTTATTGTTTCTATCACATTAAGAAGAGCATCTGGAGTATGGGCATAATCAACAATTCCGGTTATTCCACCCTGCGATTTTACGACTTCCAGTCTGCCCGATACAGAATGCAGGTCACTAAGAATCGTTAATATCTCTTTTTTTGCAGCTCCAAGAAGTTCAGATGCTGCATAAACAGCAAGCAGATTGGATGCATTGAAATCACCGATAAACCTCGTCCAAACCTCCTCCCCCTGTATCTTTAATCCCATACCCTCAAATCCCTGCTCCAGTATATTGCACCTGTAATCTGCCATTCCCCTGACAGAAAAAGTTTTATGTGCGGCTTTGCAATTCTGCAGCATTACTCTGCCATTCCGGTCATCGATATTAACCAGTGCGAATGAAGAAGCCGGAAGGGAATCAAAGAATCTCTTCTTTGCCGCCAGGTAATTGTCGAAAGTCTTATGATAGTCGAGGTGATCGTGGGTCAGGTTAGTAAAGATCCCGCCCTGAAAATTCAGTCCTGCAATGCGCTGCTGGTCGGAAGAGTGAGAACTTACTTCCATAAAAGCAAAATCACAACCGGCACTCACCATGTCTGCAAGAAGACGGTTAAGCTGTACCGGATCGGGAGTAGTATGAGTTGCCGGGTATTCTTTACCATTAATATAATTGCACACAGTTGAGAATAACCCGCATTTGTATCCCAGACGCATAAACATGTTGTAAAGGAGCGTAGCAATCGTTGTTTTTCCATTTGTACCGGTTACCCCGACAAGTTTAATTGAAGCTGAAGGATTCCCATAAAAGTTTGATGCTGCAATTCCGAGCGCTTTTGCAGAATCCCCGGTTTTTATCCAGCAGACTTTCTTGTCAATGCTTTGGGGAAGTATTTCGCACATTACTGCAGCCGCACCTGACGCTATTGCTGAGTTAATATACTCATGTCCATCAGTCTTATAACCCTTAACTGCCACAAAGAGTGAGCCCCGGATAACATTACGTGAATCAAATTCAACACCAGAAATATCTGTTTCCGTTCCGGTCAGTGATTCAATCTCTATTCCTTTTAATATTTCTTCAATCCGTATCATTTCACATATTCATTTCAAGAGAGACAACTGAACCTTCATAGTACCTTGAGCCATGTCCGGGAGATTGTCGCAATACCCTTCCTTTTCCACTGAACTTAACTCTCAATCCCGAGTTTTCCAGAAGAAATACAGCATCCCTCAGGCTCATTCCCCTGACATCAGGGATCAATCCTTTCTCAAGCTTAATACCTGCCAGTCTGATTGTATCTCCACTCTCACGGGTTGCAACCCAATCATCATCAGCCGTCCGCCGGTATCTTACATCCAGGTTCCTCAGTACTTCATTAATATCTTCTCTGTAACCATTTCCGGCTTCAGGGGCAGAGGGTTTTATCACGTCTGTATTTTCAGGTTTATAATCCCGGAAAAAACTCGTGGCATATACCTTATCAGAAATTTCTTTAAACACCGAACCGGCTACAAGATTCCCATAATAAACACCGTTTGAAGGTGCATTTACAACTACTATACAGGAATACAACGGATTTTCGGCAGGAAAATATCCGACAAAAGAAGCCTGGTAAGAGATCCTGGCGCCCTGCCTGTAACCAAATTTATCTTTTGCTATCTGTGCAGTACCTGTTTTTCCTGCTATCTTATAATTTGAGTTTTTAAGATTAGTTGCTGTGCCGTGTTCAACAACACCTTCCATCATTTTCTTTGCTTTTCTTATTGTCGACCGGGAAGCAATTGAGTTAATAATTGATTCGGGCTCATATTTCTTAATTACGGTTCCGTTCCGGAGAATAGCTTTTACGAACCTGGGTCTCATCATCCTGCCATCATTTGCGACAGCATTATAAAATGTGAGTATCTGAAGAGGAGTCATCTGCACTTCGTAACCATGCGACATCATCGGGAGTGAGAGTCCCGACCATAGTTTATCACCAGGATATCTGATAAGAGGGGTGCCTTCACCGTTTAACTGAAGATTAAGTTTTTCGTTTAACTTCATAGCATACAGGCGGTTCACAAATTCTTTCGGCTTATCCTTATAATGATCATAGATAATTTTAGATGTCCCCACATTAGATGATTTCTCAAAAACTTCCTTTACAGTTAGTCTGCCATAGCCCTCCTCTTTGGTATCACGAATGATCTTATTGTAAAATTTCACACTTCCGGTTCCGGTATCTACTATGTCACCAGTGTCAATCACGCCGTCCTCAATAGCTGCCATAAGGGCCGGAAGCTTAAAGGTTGATCCGGGTTCCGTGCTCTCTCCGACAGCATAATTATAAGTTTCCTGGTACCTGCCATTGCTGCTGAGCTCAAGGTTTGCTATCGCTTTTATATCTCCTGTATTTACTTCCATAAGTACAGCACAGCCATGATGCGCATTATGTTTCCTCAGCTGATTAAGCAAAGCTGTTGATGCGACATCCTGAAGATCTATGTCGAGAGTAGTTACAACATCATTCCCATCTCTTGATTCAACACTGTTTGGGCCGTCAACAATAATCCAGTCACCACCTGTCAGTCTTTGTTTCATTGAGACTCCGTTTTTACCGGCCAGCTCCTTATCAAAAGCTCCTTCAACTCCTACCTCATTTCCTTCACTGCCAAGGTTAAGGTATCCAATTGTCCGCGAAGCCAGATCACTATTTGGCAGGATCCTCCTGTTCTCGGCCTGGGCAACCATTCCACCCTTATATTGACCTTCCCTGAATATGGGTAATTCTTTTAGCTTCTTCAGAGTAGCGTAATCAACTTTGCGTTTGATGAGGAAATACCTGTCACCTTTTTTCCTGGCTGTCAGTATAACTGATTTCCATCCTGCAGCCGACCGCTCCCCTAACAATTTTGCCAGTCCGGCAGATAATCCGTTAATTCCGTTTGAAAATGTTGCACCTGACATTCCAGTGCTGCGGGTATCCATATAAATTGAGTAATAGGGCACAGAACTTGCAAGCAGACGACCATCGCTTGTAAGAATGTCACCCCTGTTGGCCGGCATCTCTGAGGTCTTATAGACATATTTCTCACTCATGTCCGACCATTTGCCTCTCTGAACATATTGCAGGATAAGAATGCGGACAAGTAGTGCAGCAGCAAGAACAGCAATTGCAAAATATACAATGCCACTTCTCCATACTATTTCATCCCTTACTGCCATTATCTTCACTTTTTATCAACCAGTAATTTAAATGGAGGCGTTTTGAGTTCCTCCAGGTTAAGTCCTCTTTCCTTTACGAGCCTGGTAACTTCCGACTGTCTGCTGACATACATGAGGTCGGCTGATGTAGAGAGAGCTTCGGCCCTCAGGTTGCCGCAAGCATTGTTACTAATGCCACATAGCCAAAATTTTTAAGTATAATTTTTTCGGAAACCATGCTCCCGCTAAGGAGTTCTTTCATGAAACTTCCAGTCTTATTCTGCTTCGTTGTATTTCCTCCTGCCCCTTCCATAACTCAAATCTTTTCTGCTATCCTCAGCCTTGCACTTCTTGACCTGTTATTATTTGCAATTTCTTCATCGCCAGGGGTTGTTCCCTTCCTGTTTAATATTCTGAAAGGAGTTTCAACATTTCCGTAAAAATCCTTCTTCTCCTCTCCTTTGAAATTTCCGGTTTTAAAAAAGTTTTTCACAACCCTGTCCTCAAGTGAGTGATATGTTATTACAACAAGTCTTCCTCCCGGATTAAGCACTGAAAGTGCCTGTTCAAGCATCTCTTCCAGATAGTCAATTTCATGATTAACAGCAATCCTCAATGCCTGAAAAACCCTGGCATAAAATTTATGTTCCTGCCTGAAAGGCGCCAATTTGCCAATTGCATCAGTCATATCGTTTACTGAAGTGATTGGTTTTACACTTCGCGATGTGACAATTTCCCTTGCGATCCTTCTGGCGTTTGTCAACTCGCCAAACCTGAAAAAGATATCGGCAAGGGAGGATTCATCGAGAGATTGCAAAAGATCGGAGGCACTGGTTTTAGCATTCTGGTCCATCCGCATATCCAGAGGAGCATCCTGTCTGAATGTAAAACCTCTTCCCGGTTCATCGAACTGATGGAACGAGACACCCAGATCAGCTATCAGACCATCAATCGAGCTGATATCATTGAACCTGAGGTTGTTCTTCAGAAACCTGAAATTCTGATCAAGGAACAGAAACCTTTTATCTGAAGGAATGTTAGATTCTGCATCAGCATCCTGATCAAATGCTATTAGCCTTCCTTTTTTCAGCCGCTTCAGAATCTCCATTGAATGCCCTCCTCCCCCGAATGTTACGTCGACATAGATTCCGTCAGGCCTGATATTCAGTCCTTCAATACTCTCATTGAGCAGTGCCGGAATATGGTAGACCATTATATTTCAGTCTCATTTATACTTCCACCCATCAGTTTTTCAGCCAGGTCGGCAAAGTCGCCAGCAGCCATATCAATTTTATCGTATATACCTGCTGCCCATATCTCGATTCTTCCGTCCTGTCCTGCAAGTACAACATCTCTTTCAGCTCCAATTGAATCCATGAGTCTTTTCGGAATTAAAAGACGATTGTTGTTATCAAGCGAGAGCTCTGCTGTTCCTTTAAAAAAATTTCTGAGAAACATATTATGCTCACGGTTATAAGGGTTGATCTTTTTACGGATCTTATCCAGCTGCCTGTTCCAGTCTTCAATGGAATAGAGAACAAGGCAGTTCTCGAAGATATCCCTGCGCACAACAAAATGATCCTGTGCATCAGCAGGCATCTGCTTCTTGAATGCCATCGGAAGGATGATCCTCCCCTTTGCATCCACTTTGCACGCGTAATCACCTATGAATGTGGCCATCTTCGGTTTTTTGAATAAAAGGCTAAAATAAGTAAAAAATATCCACTTTGCTCCACTTTACCCCACTTTTTTAAATGTTTGTTAATAACTTTCTGTAAATCAAAGTATCAGCATCCGATCATACAGACAGATAGCATATTATACATTTTGTAAGTCGTCTGCAACCATAGTCTGAAGAATGATTCCAAATATAAGGATCAGCAATTAATGCAGGAGTTTTAAATATCTGATTATCTTATTTTTAGCCTATATTAATATTTGCAAAACCTGATAACCGGAAAAAAACAGGCTCGCGGGAAATATTATATACATTCCTTCAATTACTGAAAACAGGAATTATAAAAGGTTCGAAAAACAGTGAATTATTCAGGCCTGTCTGATTGTGTCATAGGATTGAAAACTATTTAATACGCGGGAAAAACTGGACTGGCACCTCATTTTTTTTGTTAATTTTGAATCTGTATTTTGATAATCTTTTTAGTTCAGATGGATAATGCACTTGAGAAACAGAAATTTCAGAAAATAGATGTGGGGGAAATACTGTATTCAAAAAACCAGTCGCTTGCTAAATTTTTACCCGGATTTGTCCTTAACTATCTGAAAAAAATTGTTCATCAGGATGATCTGAACAGTTTTCTCAGCAAATGGGGGCACCTGAAGGATTCTGATCTGATCAGGGCAGGTCTGACATATTTCAGCATCAGATACAAGGTATCAGGCAGTGAAAATATTCCCGGAAAAGGACGGTACATTTTTGTTTCAAATCATCCTCTCGGAGGACTTGATGGTTTAGTTTTCATAAATGAGTTGTCGAAATATTTCCCTGACATAAAATTTCCTGTAAATGACATACTGACCAGTATTCAGAATCTATCCGGAATATTTCTTCCTGTTAATAAGCATGGGATACAGGGTAAAGATGCAGCATTGAAAATAGAAGATGCATATTCTTCAGATTGTCAGATACTTTATTTCCCTGCCGGATTATGTTCAAGAAAAAAGAGGGGAGTCATCAGCGACCTCCAATGGCATAAAAACTTTATTACCAAAGCAATTCAACACAAAAGAGATATAGTACCGGCATTTTTCTCAGGCAGAAATTCTAATTTTTTTTATACACTTGCCAACATCAGAAAATTTACGGGTATAAGAGCCAACATTGAAATGCTCTACCTGGCAGATGAGATGTTTAAACAAAAGGATAAGGAGATAGACCTGGTCTTTGGTAAATCAATTCCGTGGACGACCTTTGATAAAACAAAGTCTGCACTGGAATGGGCTGATTGGGTTAAATTAAAATCATACGAATTAGAATCAAATATTTGCTGATAAATATCGGATTGAAAAAAAGAGTAAATTGCATTTTTTTTGACCAGATACCGGGTATAAACATTATCTTAAATAAGTAATAAATGGAACCTGTTGTTGACCAGTTACCAAAAGATCAGATAATTGCTGAATTGACTGCTGATAAGCTTCTTAGAAGAACCAACAACGGGAACAATGAGGTTTACATATTCGATAACAACAATTCTCCTGCACTCATGCATGAAGTGGGCCGGGTAAGAGAATTAACTTTTCGCCATGCCGGTGGTGGCACTGGAAAAAAGATTGATATTGACGATTTTGATACAGTAAAAGTTGACCCTCAGAAACAACTTATCGTATGGGATCCTGAAAATAAAGAATTGATTGGCGGATACCGTTTTTATTTTCCTGAAAAAGGATGCACAAATTGTGATATTTCGAAACTCGCATCGTCAGCATATTTTCAGTTTTCAGATAAGTTCCTTTCAAAATACTACCCTCATCTGATGGAACTTGGCAGGTCATTTGTACATCCCGACTACCAGTCGCGTGCTATGGGCAGAAAAAGTCTTTTTGCACTTGATAATCTCTGGGACGGACTAGGTGCAATAATTATCGATAATCATCATCTGAAGTATCTGTTCGGGAAAGTAACAATGTACCCTCATTTCAATCAGAAAGCCCGTAATATGATCCTTTATTTTCTTAAAAGGCACTTCAACGATCCTGATAATCTTGTTATCCCCAATGATCCTGCCGATATTGATCTCCATCACGATGAAATGAAAAAGATCTTCAGAGGATGGAGATATAAAGAGAATTATAAGATTTTATCACGGGAGGTCAGGAATCTTAATGAGAATATTCCTCCGCTGATTAATGCCTATATGAATCTGTCACCGACGATGAGAACATTCGGCACTTTTATAAATCACAAATTCGGTGATGTTGAGGAGACAGGGATAATGATTACCCTGAGGGATATTTATGTAGAAAAGATAAACAGGCATCTCTCGTCATATAAAAAGGATTTTGAAATAACCTGGTTTTCACACGAAAATCAATAAGCCCTTATATTTCTGCCTTCAATATAGTTTATAAATGACTGGTTTACTACCTTATTTCCGCCGGGTGTGGGATAATTCCCTGTAAAATACCAGTCTCCTGAATGTCCGGGACACGCCTCATGTAGTCCTTCAATTGATTGAAAAACAATTTCAACTTCAGATTTTATATCCTCAGATTTAAGCATTATTGAAATCTGACCTGATATTTGTTCAAGACTAAATGGATTATAGATTTCCCTGACCATATTTTTCATTTCGGTAACAGGTTTCTTAAGCTCAGCAACAGCTTCATTATAGACCTGCATTATCAATGATTCCCTGCCTGTATTCTTCAAAAGTTCAATTGCTGCTTTAAAAGCAATAAAATCGCCCAGTTTTGCCATATCAATACCATAACAGTCGGGATATCTCAACTGGGGTGATGATGAAACAACAACAATTTTTTTAGGATCAAGTTTATCCAGAATGCGTATTATACTTTTCTTCAGGGTTGTACCCCTAACAATTGAATCATCGATAACAACAAGATTATCAACACCACGCCTGATAACACCATAAGTAACGTCGTAAATATGGCCAACAAGATCATCACGACTGGTATCTTCAGTAATAAATGTCCTCAGCTTTGCATCTTTAACAGCAATTTTTTCAACTCTTGGTCTCTGGTTAATGATTTTCTCAAGTTCTTCCCTGGTGAGATAATTTCCCCTGCTTAAAATATGATCTATCTTTGCCTGGTTAAGATAGTTTTCAACTCCTTTTATCAGACCATAAAAAGCACTCTCAGCAGTATTCGGGATATATGAAAATACGGTATGATCAAGATCATAGCCAACGGCACTCAGAACCTGATGGGTAACCAGCTCGCCCAGTTTTTTCCTTTCCCTGTAAATAGCCTTATCGGTTCCTCTCGAGAAATAAATTCTTTCAAAAGAGCATTTTCTCTGTTCAGTCTCTTCCCTTATTTTCTCAATAGTTGTATTGCCATTTGTTTTTATAACGACAGCCCCCCCCGGAGGGAGTTCACTGACAGCATCCGTTCTTACATTGAATATTGTCTGAATAACCGGTCTTTCAGATGCGACAACTACCACTTCGTCATCGATGTAATAATATGCCGGTCTTATCCCCGCCGGATCTCTCATAACAAAAGCATCACCATGCCCCACCATGCCGGCCATTGCATAACCTCCATCCCAGTTCCGGCTTGCCTTTCTCAGGATAGAAGCAACATCAAGGTTTTCCTCAATCATCGGTGATATTTCCTTCTTGGAAAATCCCTCTTCCTTGAATTTACGGAATAATCTTTCATTTTCCTCATCGAGCCGGTGTCCGACATTTTCAAGGATCGTAACAGTATCCGAAAAATCAACCGGGTTCTGTCCCAACTCGACAAGGCTGCTGAAAACCTCTCCGACATTTGTCAGGTTAAAATTGCCGGCCATAACAAGATTTTTTGACTTATAGTTATTCTCACGGCTCACGGGATGCACGTAGTCGATATTATAATTCCCATAAGTTCCATAGCGTAGGTGTCCCAGGTAAATATCGCATGCAAAGGGAACATTTGCCTTAATAAATGCCGGGTCCTTAAAATCATCGCGGTTAGTACTTGTAAGAGCATCAATATCTTCATAGATAAGACTGAAGATCTCTTTTATAGGATTGGCAATATTAGATCTTTGCCTGAAAATATACCTGTTCCCGGGCGGAACATTAAGCTTTATACCGGCTATTCCGGCTCCATCCTGACCTCTGTTATGCTGCTTTTCCATCATCAGGTACATTTTCTGTAAGCCATAGCTCCATGTACCGTATTTTTCAATATAAAATTCCATCGGCTTCCGCAATCTTAACATTGCAATGCCGCATTCGTGTTTGATCCTGTCACTCATAATTATTTTGTATTCAGGTCGGGGAAATTGATAAAGTCAGGGACTATATATGCGTCGGGAAACTCTTTTCTTATAAGCTGAAACAACCTTGTTGCTTCGGTTTTAGTCCGGAAATTACCGGCTCTTATTTTGAAATATCCTGGATCAGCATATTGCTGATAAGCATTTATTTCCGGAAACTTACTGAGAAACTGAGCCATCGTCTTATTTGATTCATCACGGGCATTTCGGTTGGAACTGCTGTATATCTGTATTCTGAAACCCTCCATACCGTAGTGTCCGTAATCCTTTGATAAGTTACTGTTAAGATGGATATACCTGCTGATAAGTGTATCAATTGAAGGGTCCTGGACAAGGGTAAGCTGACCTGGACCTGAACTTATATCTGACCTTTTAAAAAGGTCTGCTGTTTTTACAAATGATTGAGCAGAGCCAGTCAATGTTGAAAAGCCTGAAAGAATAATGAATAAAAAAAAGTTTCTGATCATCCGGCAAAAATAACATTTCGCTATCATAATAAAAACGGATTAACCGGTTTTATTATTTCCATATTTCAAATGTTGCTATTCTGAAGATTTCAAAGCGAGGTAGAAACTCCCGCCTCTCGACCCAGCTACCAGAATATTTTTGTCAAAATTAATATCAATATCTGTACCGTAAGCATCAGTATTATAAGGATCGCACACCTCGAACATTCTTATCCTGACACCCGCATCATCGCCATTTTCCGGATATACAACATTAACAACAAAGCAATTCTTATTAAGCATCAACAGGTTTTCATCTTCATCAAAGACAAGATCAGTCCCCGAATTTGAATTTTCAAGATACCTTTTCCACCTGATTATTCCGGTATTGGTCAATGAACCAACAAAAGAATTATCGAGGTTGCCGTCAGCAGTAGAAAGTTCTGTTCTGCCTGCCACAAATATATTACCTGTTAAGTCTGTTTTTATAGCCAGGCTTGCGGCACCGAAATCCGGATTATTATAAAGCTCTGTCTCCCATAACTTCTGAAGCAGATCATTATATTTTGCGACACTTGCTTTTGTTACTGACCCTGAGTTTTTTCTTGTAAGTGCAAGGTAGATATTGCCTGAATTATCCACAAAAGCATCAGCAGCTGAAACAAAAGCAGCCGTTTCAATACTGTTCTCACTCAGAACAGAGCCGGCCGTATCGAACCTGACTACAAACAGGCCCGTGGATCCTGATGCTGAAGAGTCGGGACTGGCAGTACCAACAGCCAGAAAAGTACCGTCGCCGGTATAACTTATGTCAGTATAATCAATATTAAACCCTCCGTCAACTGACTTTTCCCACAACACAGCACCATCGCTGTCATATCGCATCAGCAGCATATTTCCATCAGTATTTCCGCCAGTTATATAACCTGTTGTATCAAACCACGCTGAACTGAATAAGCCCGGATAATCAGATTTAATATCAATGCAAAGACTTCTGTCTTTAAAAAACCTTATAAAGTATGGATGTCCATCTGTTTCACCACAAGCATAGAAACCCGAATCAGGTGAAGGTTTTATAAACAATGCTTCCCCGGGGCCATAAGTTTTTTCCCAGATAAAATCACTTGAACTTTTTTTGCAGGATGATATAAGAATAATCAGAATGAATACCGGTATTAATCTTTTCATCATATCGTAATTTTTAATTGCGTGATGTAATGAAGTCCTCTCTATGCGTGATGTAATGAAGTCCTCTCTCTTTAAGACAGGATCAATATAAAAGGCTCTGAGAAGAAAGAATATTATCCCAGCTCAGCTGCCAGCTCGTCGGTCATTTCAAGATTATGATAGACAAATTGAATATCATCATCATCTTCCAGAGTATCAATAAGTCTGAGTACTTTTTTTGCAGAATCAAGGTCAAGTTTTTTTGTATCATTTGGTATTCTTTTCAAACCAGCTTCTGAAGGTTCAATACCAAGTTCATTAAGTTTCCTGTTTACACTGCCAAAATCTTCTTTGGCACAAGTAACAGTCACTGTATCTCCATCAACTTCAAAATCTTCAGCACCGGCATCAATCATCTCAAGTTCAACTTCTTCTAGTGAGAACCCTTCATTTTTAATACTGAAATATCCCTTCCTGTCAAAAATAAAGCTGAGCGAACCATTTGTGCCAAGGTTTCCTCCATGCTTATTAAAAGCTGACCTCACTGAAGCCACAGTCCTGTTATTATTATCGGTAAGGCACTCAACAAATACAGCAATACCCGCTGAAGCATATCCCTCAAAAGTTGTCTCAATAAAACTTTCTGCATCAGCTCCTGTTGCCTTTTTAATTGCCCTTTCAATATTATCCTTTGGCATATTGGCACCTTTCGCATTCTGAACAGCCAGCCTAAGCCTGGCGTTGGTTTCAGGATCACTCCCTCCTTCTTTGGCAGCAATAATTATTTCTTTGATAATCTTTGTAAATATCTTGCCTCTTTTGGCATCAATAGCTCCCTTTTTCCGCTTTATTGTTGACCATTTACTATGACCTGACATACTTTAAATATTTATTATTCAGAATGCAAAATTAAATAATTCTTTCAAACCTCGTTCATACTTTATACTTTTGTGAGCCGATTTGCAGGCAGCAGTAAGCATGAAGGAACTGGTACAAGTTAGTTTATATTTCATTCAGGCAAAAGTCTGTAACTTTTAAACTTACTTATTATTTGATCATAATCGATTATGTCTAAAAAAGTATTTATTGAAACATATGGATGTCAGATGAATGTCGCCGACAGTGAGGTTGTTATGTCAATTTTATCAGATGCAGGGCATATTCGTACTGATGATATAAATGATGCCGGTCTCATCTTAATTAATACCTGCTCAATCCGCGACAATGCGGAACAACGCATATGGGGGCGCCTAAAGGCAATGAACTATCTGAAAAAACGGAAAAAAGATCTGAAAATCGGTATAATCGGATGTATGGCGGAAAGGCTGAAAGAGAAGCTGTTAGAAACAGAAAATCTGGTTGACCTTGTAGTCGGGCCAGATGCCTATCGCGAACTCCCATTCCTGGTTACCGAAGCTGATTCCGGGCATAAAGCTGTTAATGTTTTGCTCTCAAGAGAGGAGACGTATGCTGACATATCTCCTGTCCGTATGGATAAAAACGGAGTGTCATCATTCGTATCAATTATGAGAGGATGCAATAATATGTGCTCCTATTGTGTTGTTCCTTATGTAAGGGGAGCTGAAAGAAGCCGGGATCCGGAATCTGTAATTAAAGAAGCTAAAGAGCTTTATGATTCAGGCTACAGGGAAGTAACCCTGCTCGGCCAGAATGTGGATTCTTATGACTGGATTAATAATAACAAATCGACAAATTTCTCTGATCTCCTTGAAAAAGTCGCAGAAATAAATCCATTATTAAGAGTACGGTTTTCGACATCACATCCAAAAGATATATCAGACACACTCCTTCATACAATTGCCAGGCATCATAATATATGTAAGCACATTCATCTTCCGGCCCAGAGTGGAAGCAGCCGTATACTTAAACTTATGAACCGTGAATATACAAGAGAATGGTATATGGATAGGGTAAATGCAATACGTACCATTATTCCTGAATGTGCAATATCAACTGACATGATTGCAGGTTTTTGCACAGAGACAAAGGGGGACCATGAAGAATCACTAAGCCTTATGGAATGGGCCGGATTTGATTTTGCATATATGTTCAAGTATAGTGAAAGGCCGGGGACCCGCGCTGCAAGAAAATACAAAGATGATATCCCTGAAAATACAAAATCGGAAAGGCTCAGTGAAATGATCGCTCTTCAGAATAAACTTTCTGCAAGATCCAAGAAGAATGATGTGGGAAAAGTAATGGAGGTCCTGATTGAAGGATCGTCAAAAAGGTCCGAAAACAATCTTTCAGGAAGAACCTCTCAGAATAAAGTTGCTGTATTTCCGGGAAATAATCATACAAGGGGAGAATATGTAAAAGTTTTAATTGCAAGATGCACTTCAGCAACCCTGATTGGAGAAATAATTTAGCCCTGAAATATTATTTTCCCCTTTCAATTAGTAACTTATTGAAATTTTGAACTTAATTTCAAAATAGTCGGAAATTTTAACCGGCAACTAAATTATTCGTTGTAAATTTGTTACAGATTCCTGTCATCTTGTATACAAGCCGAGCTCTAGTAATATACCTCAGAAAAATAAAAACAATGAACAGAAAAGCATTCTTCTTAATCATGTTACCCGTAATGTTCATGTCCGCAGCCGACGGACAGAAAAATAATAAGAAAATTATTATTACAGGGATAATTACTGACGCCAACAAGAAGCCAGTGGAAGGGGCTGCCATATTCATCGACAAAATAAACACAAACAGTATAAGTGATAATAACGGCTATTATAAAGTAAAGGCAAAAAAGGATGCAGGTACAATCTCTGCAATGTCTGTATTCCATGGTATAGTTGATGCTGTAATTGATGGCAGAACTGAGATAAACTTTGTCTTTTCAGAGTCAGCGCTAACAAATACAGATCCGGGGAAAAATGCAGGTAAGGACGACAATGTGAATATAGGTTATGGCTCTCAAAACAAAAATGATCTGGGTATGCCTGTTGATCATATTGACGGAAGGAAATCAAAATACGCATCATATTCAGATATCTACTCAATGATAAAGGGCGAAGTTACCGGAGTGACTGTGCGGGGGAAGAGTATAGTAATAAGAGGTTCCAATTCAGTAAATACAACAAGCGAAGCTCTGCTGATTGTTGATGGAATAAAGGTCACCACAATTCAGAACATTGCTCCCCAGATGGTAAAATCTATTGAAGTCCTGAAAGGGCCATCTGCTGCCATATACGGATCAAGAGGAACCAATGGAGTTATTTTAATAACCCTAATAAGATAACCTGGATTATTTTAATGGCCTGATCTGGATATTCAGTTCCTTCAACTGTTGTTCGCTGATAATTGCAGGTGTTTCGAGCATTACATCCCTTCCTGAATTATTTTTCGGGAAGGCAATAAAATCACGGATAGAATCCTGTCCACCAAACATTGCCACCCACCTGTCGAATCCGAAAGCAACTCCGCCATGAGGAGGAGCACCATACTTAAAGGCATTCAGAAGAAATCCGAATTGTTCCTCAGCTGCTTCTTCGCTGAATCCAAGCACTTTAAACATAAGCTTCTGAACCGAAGCATCATGAATACGGATCGATCCTCCCCCAATTTCCACACCATTAATTACAAGATCGTAGGCATTTGCACGCACCTTCCCGGGATCTGTTTCCATCAGGTGCAGATCTTCAGGTACCGGCGATGTAAAAGGATGATGCATTGCAAAGAATCTTTTTACCTCATCATCCCATTCGAGAAGAGGAAAATCGACCACCCATAAAGGCTTGAAGAGATCCTTTCTCCTCAATCCCAGCCTGTTCCCCATTTCAAGCCTCAGTTCAGACAGTGCCGATAATGTTTTCTTTTTATCGCCTGCAAGAAGTAATATCAGATCACCCGGTTTTGCATTCAGCAGATCAGCCCACTTCTTAAGATCATCGGCAGAGTAGAATTTATCGACTGACGACTTCAGAGTGCCATCAGAATTATATCTTAAATAGACCAGTCCCTTAGCTCCTATCTGGGGTCGTCTTACAAACTCCGTAAGTTCATCAAGCTGTTTCCTTGTGTATTCGGAACAGCCTTCTGCACATATTCCTCCTACGTATTCAGAAGTGTCAAATACTGCAAAATCATGACCTTTAACAGTCCCGGTAAGATCAGTGAATCTCATTCCAAAACGAAGGTCTGGTTTATCAGAACCGTAGAATTCCATCGCTTCCTGATACGCCATCCTTATGAATGGTTCATCGAATTCCACATCTTTAATCTCCCTAAAGAGGTACTTTGCAAGCCCCTCAAAAGTATTAAGGATATCATCTCTTTCAACAAAAGACATTTCACAATCGATCTGCGAAAATTCTGGCTGCCTGTCAGCCCTGAGATCTTCGTCCCTGAAACACTTTAC
>JFJP01005383.1_pt1 | contig 26494 bp, 24 predicted proteins | sample 431651 | NCBI WGS metagenome assembly JFJP01 (sample SAMN02602958, study PRJNA72255) | Microbial mat metagenome, whole genome shotgun sequencing project. | biome: fresh water; feature: sink hole; material: water; isolation source: purple microbial (photo- and chemosynthetic) mats found in...
GGTACATCAAGCAATTCGGCCAACTTTTGATAGTTGACCCGATAGGAGTTGACCACCGAGCCTTCATCAGTCAAGTACGGTTTTACGTAGACAAGCCCCTTCCATTGAAGGCTTGCTACCAAACGTGAAACCGTAGCCGACGACACGAATGGGAAAATTTCGCACCGCAATTGATTGCACGTGCGGATCACCCAAAACGAACCGTCATGGCCTATACATCGCAAATGAATCTGTTGCAACGCAATCGCCTCAAGCAATGTCAACTGTTTGAGTAGTTCAGGAAAAACCAGCATTGGCGAGTCGCCTTTTTCTCCTTTGGTGGTTTTGAACTGATATTGGTCGTTGATCGTCAGCAGGTTCACCCGTTTTGTCTTGATGACCAAAATAGCTCCACAGTCCCTCAAAGCCGCTACGACCTTGATAATCGTATTTCTGGTTACTGTTGGTATCTGTTTTTGCAATCGTGTATAACTAATTCTGGCAGCTTCAATGTACTGACCGTCATGGTATATCTGTTTACTAAGGAATCCAATTTGTTGATACGCCAAAGCCTCAACAATCCCACCAAATTCTGATATATGTGATAGAAATAATGGGATAACAGAACTACTAAGCAGAGCCTTCTGATTGCATTGAATGGTGATCTGTTTCATATCACTTCTCCAATGCTGCCTTAATGGTCGAAGTCTTCCAAACTTGGCGTCTGCCAATTCGACTGTCAAACGTTGTAATAACTTTCCAAATGTCCGATATACAACCACCCGGGAAGATTCAGATCAACGCGCGGTAATGCCTTGCTATGGCCCCGACCGGGCTTCGGTTCGCAATTAGTGTAAATAACTGCCATGATTACTCCTAGTTTTGGCGCTAGAAGATGCAGCTTCCGCGATTTCAAAAGATTGATTGACATTGCAGTTGTCAATCCCGGACGATTTAAGCAGTCACCTGCCAAAACCATATTCAGTCCTTTGAAACGGGATGCGTTTTATTCTAACCAATAATAGCCAGCGGAGTAAATTATTTTTTACTGACAGAAATTGGCTTTTCTAAACCTTGACGAACTGCCAATAAATAGTCAATCCATGCTCTTAATGCAGCAATTTTGGAATCTAGGTGCTTACCCTTGTCGTATACGGTGTCTTGTACTCCGCTTAGTCCATGGCTTAGGACTTGTGCCCTCGTATCTTTGCTGATGCCCAACGTACCTGAAATCATGGTTTCGCACGTCCTGCGAATGTCCCCACCCCGAAAAGGAATGACTGACTCTTTGGCAGCGACCATGGCCCTGCTAATCTGAAGTACCACTCCCGAAAGTGTCTCAGCATTTATTACCGACCCTCCGGTACTGGCGAAAAGACTACCGTTCAGATTGCGATCACTGACAGGACTCAGAATCTTTAACCGCTCTATCCGTTCACGAAGTTCTGCCAATAGCGGAAGGATATGCGTTCGAGGTTGAGCACGTTTACCCTTTGGATCAAACAGAGTGAACGTGTCTTTCGTTGGGTCAGACGTGTCTTCCGTTAAATCAGCACGTGTCAAACGAAGCAATTGTTGCATCCGTTGCCCACCGGCCATGATCTGTAGCTCAAGCGCAAGACGCTGGATTTCCGACGGAATGGACTCCAGCCGAGTCATGTAGCACCGCAACTCACTTATCGTCAGCGTACGCTCCCCCTTCTTATGAAAGGCTGCTGACATTTTGGTTGCCGGTACCGCTGCGGCAGGGTTCACCTTTAGGTCAAACCCGGCTGCACCGCCAGGCGCCATTGGATCAAGTTCTGCCCCCATTGCAAGGGTGTAAGCAGCAGCCATGTATGACCGCAACTTTGTGGCTGTACGCCCCTTTTTTGTAACAACGTCTGGCCCCACCAAGCGTGTGAGAATTTTTGAAACATCCAAAGCGGTGATTTGAGCAGCCGGTGTCGAGGCCAATGTCGGGAATGGCTTACTGATGTGATTTTTCACCAAGTTAGCCACGTCATAAGCGGATTTTGACTTCCCCTTGGATTCCAGCGATGAGACATACGCGGCCATGAGTGCAGCTAGTGTTTTCTCCTTGGAGTCCTTGAGCTTGCTGATGGCAGTTACTTGGGCCTTCTGCGTCGTAGCCTTGTCAAGCTCACGCTGCATTGCCGGGTCTACACCGGCCTGAACGTCTGCCTGTAACTTACGAGCCAACTCTCTTGCCTGTGGAATGGTCAAAAAGCCCTCTTGCTCTTTGGGGCTGTACCTACTGCCCTTGCCATTTAAAAGTATCGTCACCCGCTTACCCTTTTCGCCTCCCCAGTAGATGTACAGCCACTCGGACACCGATCCTGTTTTGGTCTGACGTTTGCGAATCTTGAGCCGCCCGACCCCAGTGTCTATGCCACCATCGGCAAGAATCTGACCGGGCTTCATAGCCGCGATGGCCTTGGTTGTTAGTGGCTTGCTTACTGTGCGCGTGAGCTTTTTCGCTGCTGTTGTCATAGGTTTACCGCTCAAAATATTGTTGCAATTGATGTTGCAATTGATTGCTAGCTAGGATGACCCATTTTAGGTTAGGTCTAGCTATATTGCAATCGTAAGCAGTTGATTTTATTGTACATAATGCGAATTGAAAGACAAACAAAGATGCCAGCGGATGATCATTTAAGTGACTCTTAATCCGTAGGTCGAGAGTTCGAGCCTCTCAGTTCCCACCAATGCAAAATATGGGTTTGTTGCTCTCAATAGAGTAGCAAACCTTTATTTTTGTGGTGCTTTTAGGCAATGTGTAGGCAACTTGCCAAAATCCAGCACCAGCAGATGCCACCAACCAGCGGCATCTAAGCTGCTTTTCCCGCTCCGGCCGCGGTCGCGGGTTTACTCTCATTGGAATCGGTGCTCCTTTCCAACAGGCGATGTCTCAAACACAGAATTTCTGACAGACTCGCCTTGGCCTAATTTGTTTCCGTTGCCTTCCGATTGAACTGATCTAAGTGTTTTCGCACGCCCTGAAATACAGTGTGAGCCAGTTCCACTGGGAAGTCGGACGGCAATCGCCGTTCAACCGCGACGAGCGCCGCGTCCAAGCGTTGCGTCATGGTCAGCATAGCGTCCCAGGCTCCATCTACTGCGCTGCGTTTGGCGAGCGATTCCCAATGGCGACGCTGGATTTCGGACATTTTGTAGTGTGCCGCCTTGCTACGCACAGCCATGGCCAACTTTGTCTTTTTGTACTGTAAGGAGTTTGGGTCCGTGCCAATCAGGGGCCATGCCGATAGCACATCGTACAAGGGGGTCATCCGATAGCGCCCGCCGGGCAGCACGAACAGGGAAAAGTTCTTGGCATGCCCATCAATTGCCGCCAGAAACCAAAACAGCAGCTGGGCGCACAAAAAATTCCGTCCGTCTTCATGAAATGCCTCTCCCCCTTTGAGAACCTCCAGGCATGCCTCGATACCAGGGCCCCCCTGTTGCTCGTACTTCATCTCGCTTGAAACACCTTTTGCTTGGCAAAAATCCTCCTGGGGCAATCGGACAATCCATCCTTGCCGGTGCCAGCTTCGATCAAAGCGCCTGACCACCAGCACCCGTCGGGCGCCAAAACTTTCGATTTGACACTCAGCAGTTGGCAAATCAAGCTCGCGCACAATTTGGTTGCAAAGCCATTCGTTTTCGACAGATAGTCGCAGGTCCAGGTTGCGCCCAGGGGTTATCCCGATGGGCGGCTTGAGGATGTGGGTAGTGGGCGTGGCGTCGAGGGGTCGGCACCATTGACCATTGAATTGAAGCAGCGCGGTCTTTTCTTGTGCGCCGGCAATGGACAGACGAAAACCTTCTTCGTCGTCCTGCGACCCAACTCCGGCTTGGGAGCCTAAGGCGCTCAGATGCTTCTCAATTTGCTCAGGGGTGAGGGCCTCGTACCGCAGTTGATCAAAACCGTCCGGTGTGGTGTCGGGCGGCAACAATTGCACCGCGCCTATGCAGTCGCGGCCAACTGCCTGCAAGAGCGTAAACGTACCCGTGTCCTTGGTATGAAACTGGGAACTGATTCGTTTGCGGATGGACTCGCTGTCAGGCAACAGGTTGTCAAAGTAATTGCGTACCACATTGCCTTCCAACTGGTTGTTCGCTGTAAATGGCAGGGACAGTGAAAGCGGACGACTTCGCGCAGAGGCCCGCCAAGATGGGGCATATTCCAGCCGGTGGTGGCCGGTGCGCCCCACACTCCAGGTGCCCACCAGTTCACCGTTCATCCAAACGACAAGTGCCCCCATTACCACTCGCCTTGATTGTTGGTGTTGGAGATGTTGGCTTGCGGTGAAATGTCGTTGGTGACGGAAAGCGTATCGCGCAAGACCAAATCAACACTTAAAACCTTCAGAATTTTCAGAAGTTGTCCGGTGCTGACGGCAGCAGGGTTGCGCTCAATCGCCGCGACGCGAGATTGAGACAACCCGAGTTTCAGTGCCAGGTCCTTCTGACCAAGGCGACGCGCTCTGCGCAGTGAGCGCAATTGAGGCGCGAGTTGTTCCGAGATGGAGATGATGTAGTCCACAATAAAATATCGCTCTGGAAGAATATTGTCACTATATCTTTTTAAAGCGATATTGTCAATAAATCGTTTTTAAGTGATATTGCGAATGACTGGAGCATGAAAGAACACATGCAAGCCAGCCTGGTGGTCAATGCCCTACGCATGGCGAACTTCCGGCGAAAGCTTGCGCCCGGGTTGGTCGTTCATTCGGGCCGGGGCGGTGAGAATCGTCGGCGCATGTCGCTGAGGGGATGTAGAACAAAGTGGAAACTTCGAACTGGCCAAGATGAAAAGCCACCTTGGGCGAGCCCGCTTGACACTTCTGGAGCGTACGCGCCTCACACATCAAGCCCTGGGCGCTGTGCGACACCGATGAGGAGCGACTGGATGCGTTCAATGGCCTGTTGCTGGCTGCGCATTGGATGCGCTCTTTGATGGCGGCTGGCTGACCGTGTAGCCGGATGGGTGTTTGTTGTTCTCACGGAAGTTGTCTGCCGATACGCGTCAACGCATTGGCATCAAAGAAGGAAGGGTGGTTGCGGGCTTGACCGCAGCGCACCAGCACTATCTGGAGTTTCATCGAAGTAGGGTGTTCAGGCCCTGATGTTGTTGGCATTTGGAATAGTCCGGTGGCTTTGTTGTCAGCGGACTGGCTGTTATCATGCACGGGCTTCGGGGGTCGTGGTTCGCAACGGGTGCAGACGCGGGTGCGAATGGGTCTTCGGAGGATGTCGGGTGCAGGTTGATACGTTGCTTCGTGTTCGCCGTAAGTGCTTGATTTTTTTCGGATCTGATGATGTTGTGCTGGTTGTTTGAAGCTTTGCTGTTGGTCTCGTCATCCCTCGCTCGAGAATTTGAGCCTTTCAGTTTCCACCAGCCAATTTTTCGACGCCAGACGGCTGTCATTCGGGTGCCGATGTCGTTGGTCCAAACCGGGAGTTCCTGATGAGCACCATTTCACGTCCTTTTCAAGTGCTGGGCATTCAGCAAATAGCCATTGGCGCCAGCAGCAAGACCCGCTTGCAGAAATTGTGGGTTGACATGCTAGGCCTTGAAATCACCGGAACCTTTCGCAGCGAGCGCGAAAATGTTGACGAGGACATTTGCGCCATGGGCAGTGGTCCGTTCAAGGTCGAGGTCGATTTGATGCAACCTGTTGACCCCGAAAAGAAGCCGGCTGTGCACAGCACGCCGCTAAACCACGTTGGCCTGTGGATTGACGATCTTCCTAAAGCTGTTGAATGGCTCAGTGCGCAAGGTGTTCGTTTTGCACCCGGTGGCATTCGCAAAGGTGCAGCCGGTTTTGATATCTGCTTCTTGCATCCCAAGGGCAATGAAGAATTCCCGATTTCAGGCGAAGGCGTTTTGATTGAAATGGTCCAGGCACCGCCAGAGGTGATTCGGGCGTTTGCGGCACTGGCTTCATCTTGATCAAGACTGCAAATCAAGGCAAGCAACTGGGCCGGCTCTGTCAGCTAAGCTGATTTTCTCTTCGAGTTTTGGCTCGAGCCAGGGCGGCTTCGATCACGGCGCGCTTCCTGTCAAGTACGGCGGTATCGGTGTGCTGTGAGTGTTCAGCCAGATCAGCCAGTTTCATGCGGGCTTTTTCTTCCAGTTTTTCATTGTTTTCGCGCTCGTCCCGCTTGCGTCTCATGCTGTTAAATTCATAGCGTTTTCTTGCTTCATGGGCTTGCTGTTCTGACCAGGCTGCCCAACCGGTTCTTGTGCCCGACGCATTTTCGACACCAATGCAATCCACCGGGCAAACCGGCAAACATAGTTCACAGCCCGTGCAGTGCGCCTCAAGAACGGTATGCATCAACTTGTTGGCGCCCACGATGGCATCGACCGGGCAGGCTTTGATACACAGTGTGCAACCAATGCACCACGCTTCGTCGATGAACATCATCAGGCGCGGACCCTCCCTGCCATGGGCTGGGTTGAGGGCACTTGGTGGCCGTCCGGTCAAGGCGGCCAAGCGAGCAACACCCTGCTCGCCTCCGGGCGGGCATTGATTGATGTCGGTTTGACTTTGCGCAAGGGCCTGCGCATAGCCGGCACAGTCATCAAAACCACAGCGCGTGCACTGCGTTTGCGGCAGCACCGCCAGAATGCGCTCTGCCAGTGGCTTCATGTCGCAGGAGGCGTCTTTTTGGTTGAGCGTTTTTGCCGTGTTGCGGCCGTCGCATCTGCGCTTTCAGCTATCGAAATTGCAGTATCCTGCAGATCGGACCTGGGTGCTGAAGACGGGATCGTGGTGGCCGCCAACGCGACCGGCTGATGGCGCAACAGGAAGTCCTTTACCTTCGGGTACACCGTCTCACGCCAACGCCGGCCAGAGAAAATGCCGTAATGTCCGGCACCTTCAACCTCAATGTGTTCCTGCCATGCCTTATCGACACCGCTGCAAATGGTGTGAACGGCGGCCGTTTGACCGGAGCCGGAAATGTCGTCGAGTTCTCCCTCGACTGACAGCAAGGCGGTGTCTGTGATGCACTCAGGGCGCACCCGTTCGACCCGGCCATCAATGCCGCGAACATCCCAGGTGCCGTTAACCAGCTTGAAGTCTTGAAACACAGTCTGAATTGTTTGCAAGTAATAGTTGGCATCCATGTCGAGCACCGCGTTGTACTCGTCGTAAAACTTGCGGTGCGTTTCAGCACTGGAACTGTCGCCCTTGATCAGGTCTTGAAAGTAGTCGTAATGGCTACGCATGTGGTTGCTTGGATTCATGGCGACAAAGCCAGAATGCTGCAAAAAGCCGGGATAAACCCTGCGGCCAGCGCCGGCAAAACGGGTGGGCACTCGATAGATCACATTGTGCTCAAACCAGTTCATGCTTTTGTTCATGGCCAGGTTGTTGACCTGCGTTGGAGACTTGCGCGCGTCAATGGGTCCGCCCATCATGACCATGCTCAAGGGGGTGGTCTCACCCCGTGCGGCCATCAACGACACTGCTGCAAGCACCGGCACCGTGGGTTGGCACACACTCATCACGTGGCAATTACCATACAGCTTCTGCACATGACGGATGAACTCTTGTACATAGTTGACATAGTCGTCAAGGTGAAAGTCACCATCACTCAGTGGCACCAGACGTGCATTGGCCCAGTCAGTGATGTACACCTTGTGGTCTTTCAGCATGGTGCGCACCGTGTCGCGCAACAGTGTTGCGTAGTGGCCAGACAGCGGCGCCACGATCAACACCGCCGGCTGATCTTTCAGCTTGGTCAGGGTGGCTGAGTCATCGGTGTAGCGTTTGAAGCGACGCAGCTCACAAAAGGGCTTCTTGATCTCGATACGTTCGTGAATCGCCACCTCTACACCGTCCACATCGGCAGTCCGCAGACCAAACTCGGGCTTTTCGTAGTCTTTGCCCAGGCGGTGCAGCAGGTCGTAGCCGGCCGAGATGCGTTGCGCAAGCGGGTGCTTGCCCCAAAGCGACAAGGGGTTGGCATACAGCTTGGAAGCCGAGGCCGCCAGATCGGTGAACGGTTCCATCAAGGAACGCTGGGTTTCGTAGAGTTTGTACAGCACGGTCTTACCCTTTTTTGGTGTGAAATGTTGCAGTGCAATATAACAGGACTGACGTGATTTGTCCGGGACAAATTTGCATTCCCGATCGAAATGGGATGAATGGCGATCAATGGCAACTTCACGACATCTGGCTGAGACTGCCCATGCTTCCCAATAATGCAAGCAAAAAAAGAGCTGCCCACCCATGACAGGCATGGGCGGGCAGCCAGTGACCGTGTGAATTGCGAGCTCAGATCACTTGGGCGATGCTGGCGCACACATGGTCGATGTTCTTGCTGTTGAGCGCGGCCACGCACATCCGTCCGGTGTCGGTGCCATAGACGCCAAACTCGCTGCGCAGGCGAATCATCTGCTCCTTGCTCAAGCCGGAGTAGCTGAACATGCCGATCTGACGCTGAATGAAGCTCATGTCTTGCTTGACACCGGCCGTCTTCAGCCCCTCCACCAGCTTTTGGCGCATCGATTTGATGCGCTGGCGCATCTCGCCAAGTTCAGTTTCCCATAAGGCACGCAGTTCAGGGTTGCCTAACACGCCCGCGACAATGGCGCCGCCGTGGGTTGGTGGGTTGCTGTAGTTGGTGCGGATCACAATCTTGAGCTGGCTTAGCACCCGCGCTGCATCGTCCTTGCTGGCGCACAGCACGCTCAGTGCCCCAACGCGTTCACCGTACAGGCTAAAACTCTTGGAGAAAGAGGTGGCGACAAAAAAGTCCAGCCCGGCCGCGACGAATTTGCCGATCACCGCACCATCTTCGGCTATGCCGTAGCCAAAACCCTGGTAGGCCATGTCAAGAAACGGGACCAGTGAACATGCCTTGACGGTCGCGATCACTTGATCCCATTGCGCGGCCGTGATGTCATAGCCGGTCGGGTTGTGGCAGCAGGCGTGCAGAACCACCACGGTGCCCGCTGGCGCTGCGTTCAAGTCGGCCAGCATGCCAGCGAAGTCGATGTCGCGCGTGGATGCATCGTAGTAGCGATAGTTTTCAACCACAAACCCGGCGTTGGTGAACAGCGCGCGGTGGTTTTCCCAACTTGGGTCCGAAATCAGCACCTTGGCGGCCGGATTCAGGCGCTTGAGAAAGTCCGCACCCACTTTCAGACCACCTGTGCCGCCGAGCGCCTGCACGGTAGCCACCCGTGCACTTTTGACAGGCTCGCTGTCGGCGCCAAAAACAAGGCTTTTTACTGCGCTGTCGTAGGCGGCAATGCCGTCGATGGGCAGATAGCCACGTGCGCTTGGCTTGTCCATCATGGTCTTTTCAAACGCCTGAACACATTGCAGCAGTGGCAACTTGCCACTGTCGTCAAAGTACACCCCCACGCCCAGATTGACCTTTGTCGGATGTGGATCGGCGTTAAATTGTTCGTTCAGGCCCAGAATCGGGTCACGCGGGGCCATTTCAACGGCAGAAAAGAGAGACATACGAAGTCCTATAGGGTGGAAGAGTGCCCGATTTTACGGGTCTGGTCCTGCCGCCCAAGGTGAGGCTCAATGCCCCAGAATCTTGGACAAAAAGTCTTTGCTGCGCTCGCTTTGCGGGTTGTTGAAGAACTCGTGGGGACTGTTCTGTTCAACGATCTGCCCCTGGTCCATGAAGATCACCCGATCTGCCACCGCCTTGGCAAAACCCATTTCGTGCGTCACGCACAGCATGGTGATGCCCTCATCTGCCATGGCAATCATGACATCGAGCACTTCCTTGATCATTTCCGGGTCAAGCGCGCTGGTGGGCTCGTCAAACAGCATGATCTTGGGCTTCAGGCACAAGGCACGCGCAATCGCGACGCGTTGTTGCTGGCCACCAGAGAGTTGCAAGGGGTACTTGCCAGCCTGCTCGGCGATGCGCACCCGCTTGAGTTGGATCATTGCCTTTTCCTCTGCCTCCTGTTTGGGCATCTTGCCAACCCACATCGGCGACAGAGTCAGGTTTTCCAACACCGTAAGGTGCGGAAACAGGTTGAACTGCTGGAACACCATGCCAACCTCTTTGCGTACCTGGTCGATGGCTTTCACGTCGTCGGTCAGTTCCACGCCATCGACAATCAGATGGCCTTGCTGGTGCTCTTCAAGGCGGTTGATGCAGCGAATCAGCGTCGATTTCCCCGAGCCCGATGGGCCGCAAATGACGATGCGCTCACCCTTGGCCACGTTCAGATCAATGTCGCGCAGCACGTGAAAATTGTTGCCGTACCACTTGTTGACCTTGTCAAAAGTGATGATAGGGGCGGGGGTCGGTTTATCAGCCATGGTGATTGGAATTTGAATTCGTTGACAGGGATGGGAGAACTGGAGCGCTCGGTTATCTCAACTTGCTCTTGTTCACCTGCTTTTCGACCCAGTGGCTGTAGCGCGACATCGAAAAACAGAACACAAAATAAATCATCGCGATGAAGATGTAGGCCTCCATCACGAACGGTCGCCAATTGGCATCGGCGTTCACCGCCAGTTTCATGGCGCCGGTCAGTTCATACAGGCTGACGATGGTCACCAGGGATGTGTCCTTGAAGGTCGAAATGAAGTTGTTCATGATGCCCGGCACCACCATAGCGAGCGCCTGCGGCAGCACGATCTTGCGCTGCGTTTGCCAGTAACTCAGACCGAGTGTGGCGGCGGCTTCAACCTGGCCCTTTGGGATGGCTTGCAAGCCACCGCGAATGACCTCGGCCATATAAGCCGCGGCAAACAGGGTAATGCCCACCAGCACACGCAGCAGCACGTCGATCTGGGTGCCTGCCGGCATGAACAGCGGAAACATGAACGAGGCCATGAACAGCACTGAGATCAAGGGCACGCCGCGAATCAATTCGACGTAAATCGTACAAAAACTTCGAATAGCGGGTAACTTGGAGCGTCTTCCAAGGGCCACCAACAAGGCAATCGGAAAACACATGACCAAAGACAGCGATGACAACAGCAGCGTCAGTGGCAAGCCCCCCCAGCGGTCGGTATCGACTTGGGTCAGACCCAACACGTTGCCATACATCAGCGCAAAAAACAGCGCAAGTACCCCCAGCCACAGCAGCGGTAGCCAGGCGCGCCAGAACGCCCGCATGCAACTGATCACCAGCAGGCTGACCAGCAGGATCGTCGCAACCAGCGGGCGCCACTGTTCTTCAAAGGGGTATCGGCCAAAAATGATCAGTCGGTACTTTTCTGCGACCACGCCCCAGCAGGCACCTGCACCTTCGACGCGGCAAGCATCGTAGTTGGGCCGCCAACTGGCAGAAAACAGCATCCAATTCAGTATTTGTGGCACATACCACAACAAAATGGCACCAATCACGACAGTTGACAGGCTGGTTTTCCAGTCGCCAAACAAATTGGCCCGGATCCAGGCGACTGGGCCTTCGGTGTTGACTGGCGCAGGACGCGCTGCGATGGGGGTGAAAACGGTTGCATTCATGGCAGAAGACATCAGCGTTCCTTGATCGCCGCACGGCTGTTGTACCAGTTCATGAGCAGCGAGGTGCCCAGCGAAGTCGTCAGATAAACCAGCATGACAATCGAGATGCACTCCACAGCACGACCGGTCTGGTTGATGGCGGTGTTGGCGATCGACACCACATCCGGGTAACCGATGGCTACCGCCAAAGAAGAGTTCTTGGTCAGATTCAGATACTGGTTGGTCAATGGCGGAATGATCACCCGCAGCGCCTGTGGCAGCATCACCAGGCGCATCTCCTGTTGACGTGACAAGCCCAGTGCCGATGCCGCCTCGGCCTGACCTCGCGGCACCGACTGCACGCCGGCCCGAACCACTTCGGCAATGAAAGCGGCGGTGTACAGCGTCAGGCCCAACAACACGGCCAGAAATTCGGGTGTCAGGGCACCGCCGTTTTCAATGGCAAACTCACCTTTGATGGGCCGGTTAAGTTCGGTGGGGGCGCCACCCACAGCCCAACCCAGCAAACTGCAGACCAGCACGATCAGCACCGGCAGCCAAAACACGCTGCGCGAGCGGCCGGTCTGCTCAAACTGAGTCCTGGCCCAGCGGCGGTACGGCCACACCAGCACCAGGCCCAACAATATGCCGAAGGCGGCATACAACTGCCCGGTGGCCCATACCGGGATCGGGTAATTCAACCCGCCTTTGCTCAGGAAAAAGGAGCCAACATTCCAGGCCTCATCAGCGCTTGGCAACACTTCGGTAAGCACCACATACCACAGCAGCAACTGCAGCAGCACCGGAATGTTGCGAAACATCTCCACATACGCCAGACTCAGTCCACGCACCAGTGCGTTGCGCGAAAAGCGCCCGACACCTACCAGAGTACCCAGCAGAGTGGCTAGAACCACACCCACGATGGCCACGCGCAGCGTATTGCTCAAGCCGACCAAAAACGCCTGCAGGTAAGACTCTTCCGAGTCAAAAGGGTATAGGCTCTCTCCGATATCAAAGCCGGCGGACTGGAGCATGAAGTCAAAGCCGCTCTTGATGCCGCGCACACGCATGTTCTCGAGCGTGTTGTGCGCCAAAAACCACACCACGGCAACGATGGCGGCAACCGTCACCAATTGGTAAATCAGTCCACGAAACGCTTGGCTGCGCCAGGACCAATGGCTGCTTTGCTTGGGGGGTGTGTCGGGAGTCATGGCAGTCGGTGCCTCCGGGCAACAGAATGAAAAGCGCCGCAGTCGTCGCAGTGTTGCGAGTCGTAGCGGCGCACGGCGGGCGCTGGGCGCGGTCAGCGAACCGGCATCGAGTACATCAGGCCGCCTTTGTTCCACTGATTGTTGACGCCGCGCGGCAGACCCAAGGCCGACTTGGGACCGACATTGCGCTCAAAGATTTCACCGTAGTTGCCTGTGGCCTTGATGGCGCGACCCATCCAGTCCTTGTCCAGACCGAGCAATTTGCCAGTGTCTTCCGAGCTGCCGAGAATCCGCTTGACCACCGGATCGGTGCTGCTGGTCTTGAGCGAGTCCACATTGGCTTGGGTGATGCCGTACTCTTCGGACTCGATCAGGCCATAAATGACCCACTTGACGATGGCAAACCACTCATCGTCACCGCGTCGCACCATCGGGCCCAAAGGCTCTTTGGAGATCAGCTCAGGCAGGATCAGATGATCTGCCGGCACTTTGGCCGTCTTGTTGCGCGTCGAGGCCAGACCTGAGGCGTCGGTGGTGTAAGCCAGGCAACGGCCGGTGAAATAGGCATTTTCGGTCGCCTCCAACTGCTCGAACACCACGGGTTTGATGTTCAGCCCATTGGCCTTGGAGAAGTCCGTCAGATTTTTCTCGGTGGTGGTGCCAGATTGCACACACACCGTCTGGCCCTTGAGTTGCTTGGCGCTTTTGATCTTGCTCTTGACCGGCACCATGAAACCCTGGCCGTCGTAATATGTCACCACAGTCTGGTTCAGACCCAGAGATGCGTCACGAGTGAGTGTGAAGGTGGTGTTGCGCGACAACACGTCAATTTCTCCAGACTGCAGGGCAGTAAAGCGTTGCTGCGCATTGAGAGGCACATACTTGACCTTTTCAGCATCGCCCAGGGTGGCGGCAGCGATGGCGCGGCACACATCAACGTCCAGACCGGCCCATTTGCCAGCGGAGTCGGCAGCGCTGAAGCCGGGCAGGGCGACGTTCACGCCACAGACCACCTGGCCACGAGCTTTGATGGCATCGAGCGTCTTGCCGGCATGTGCAGCAGGGGCTGCAGCCAGAGTGCCCAGGCCAGCGACGACGACCGCGAGTGTTTTGAGTTGATTCAGACGCATTGATTAGACTCCAGAGTAAATAATGAATGACAGGATGATGAATATGAGAGCAGTCACCAAGCGCCGAACTGTAGCAGCGCTGCCTCGGTTCCTGCATGCGGGTTTACGCTTGACCCTGCTGCAGTCATGCCGAGGCTGGCTTTTGTTGGCGCGTTCTTTGACATCGGTCTTCTCAAGCACTAACCGTGCCACTGTTGCCGTTGGCCAAGGGCTGCCGGATCGAATCGTTGGCTGCACTTGCACGGGAGCTTGAGTCATGCCCTGGACACGCGCCGAATCACTGGGCAAGCCGCTGTCGGGTTGGCGCCTGCGCTTCTATACGGTGATCTTCGAGGCCGACACCCGGGCTGGGCGCCTGTTTGACAAGTGCCTAATTGCTGTCATTCTGGCCAGCGTGGCGGTGGTGGTGGCCGACAGCGTGCAAAGTATTGCGCAGCAGTATCACCGCTTGTTTCATGTGTTGGAGTGGGTTTTTACCCTGTTGTTCACAGTTGAATACCTGGCTCGGCTGGCGTGTGTGCGCCATCCGATGAAGTATGTGCTGAGTTTCTACGGAGTGATCGATCTGCTGGCGCTGCTGCCGACCTATCTGGCGCTGGTGTTGCCCGAGGTGGGCGCACTGATTGACGTGCGTGTGTTGCGCCTGCTGCGGGTGTTTAGGATTTTCAAGCTGACTGCTTATGTGTCGGAGTACCAGACGATCGGGCATGCGTTGCGTGCGAGTCAGCGCAAGATTCTGGTCTTTTTGACCGCTGTGTTGATGATCGTGCTGGTCATTGGCACCCTGATGTACGTCGTGGAGGGGCCGGCCAATGGTTTTACCAGCATTCCAACGGCAGTCTATTGGGCCATCACCACCATGACTACGGTGGGTTTTGGTGACATCACACCGAAAACCGATCTTGGGCGTTTGATCGCCTCGGCAATGATGCTGCTGGGATGGGGGACGCTGGCGGTGCCAACCGGAATCGTGACAGCCGAGATGGCCTACGCCCGCAAGGCTGCCGTAACCACACGGACTTGTCAGGAATGCCTGACAGAGGGGCACATGCCCAATGCACGCTTTTGCCGTCACTGTGGCGCGGCGCTCACGGATTACCACCAGGACGCTTGAACGGTGCAGATGCAGCGGTGGTGGCGAGTTCGACAACTCGCAACTCTGCACCAAAATAGAACAGATGTTGACAAAATTGGGGCAAGTGATGGATCTCGAATCGGCTAAACCTGAAACTGTGGGCCTGAGTGCCAGCCGTTTGCAAGGCTTGATGGCGGTATTGACCGATGAGGTCGCGCGCAAACGGCTGCCGGGCGCAGTGGCGCTGGTTGCCAGGCATGGGCAGATTGCCCTGTTTGACAGCGTCGGAGAGCTCAATGCGCAGACCGGTGAGGCAATGCACCGCAATGCGCGCTTTCGCATCTACTCGATGACCAAACCGATCGTTTCGGTGGCCACCATGATGCTGATGGAGCAAGGGCGCTTGTTGCTGGCCGATCCGGTGTCCAGGTTTTTGCCCGAGTTTGCCGCCCAGCAGGTAGCCGTCTATGTCGATGGCGAGCTGCGCCTGCAACCGGCAGCGCGCCAGGCGAGTGTGCATGACCTGTTGCGCCATACGGCGGGCATGACCTACGAATTTTTGGGTGCCAGCCCGGTGCAACGACAGTACAGCCAATTGCGCCTGAACTCGCGCGAGCGCAGCCTGGCTGAATTCACCGGGCAACTGGCTGGCCTGCCCTTGCTGTTTGAGCCAGGCGCGGCGTTTGAGTACAGTCGTGCCACCGACGTCCTGGGCCGAGTGGTCGAGGTGGTGGCCGGTCAGTCGCTGCCCGATTTTCTGCGTCAACGCATTTTTGACCCCTTGGGCATGCCCGACACCGCGTTTCAGGTAAACCCTGAGCACCACGAGCACATTGCCGAGCCGTTCAGTCGGGACCCCGACGGTGCCCCGGTCATGCGGGTCATTGATGTGCGCACCGATGCCATGCTGGCTTCAGGCGGGGGCGGGCTGGTGTCCACCGCGATGGACTATGCCCGTTTTCTGCAATTCATGCTGAACCGGGGCGAACTCGGAGGTGTACGCCTGCTGGGGCCGCACACGGTTGATTTCATGACCACCGACCACCTGGGTGAGTTGCCGATCGCCAGCCAAGGTTCACGCGCCTTGCTGCCGCCCGGGCATGGTTTCGGCCTGGGTTTTGCGGTGCGAAAACAACTGGGTGTGGCACCGGTGCCAGGTTCGGCCGGCACCTATTTTTGGGGCGGGCTGGCCGGTACCTCGTTTTTTGTGGACCCTGTGCTGCAGTTGTTTGGCTGCCTGATGCTTCAGGCGCCGAATCAACGTGAGTACTATCGCATGCTGTTTCGCAATCTGGTCTATGCGTCGGTCATGGATTGATGCATCGACCTGCAGGTGCTGAGCCAGGGGCCGCAGCAGGGCCCGTTTCGATCCGGTTTGACTTGATTTTGGTCACATATTTCACCATGTGGATTACAGTCAGCGCATCGTGATAAAGGTTGATCTGGGTCAAAACATGCTTTTTTCACCGTATCAAGATGCGGCCTGTTTCAAAAAAGTGGCGGCCCTCGAGACGGGCGCCAGACACAACTGGAGACTCCATCATGTTTCAAGTGCGAATTCACGGGCGCGGCGGCCAAGGCGTTGTGACCGGTGCGGAGATGCTTTCCATCGCCGCATTTCTGGGCGGTAAGCACGCGCAGGCCTTTCCCAGCTTCGGCTCCGAGCGCACTGGTGCGCCGGTGGTAGCTTTTTGCCGGATGGACGACAAGGAAATCAGACTGCGAGAACCGATCATGAAGCCTGATGCCATCATCATCCAGGACCCGACCCTGCTGCATCAGGTGGACGTGTTCGGTGGGTTGAGCCCAGATGGCTTCATTCTGATCAACACCACGCGCAGCTTTGCAGAAATGGGCCTGGGCGATTTCGTCAAGGGCTTTCGGGCCGAGCGCCTGCTGATCGTGCCAGCCACAGAGTTGGCGCTCAAGCATGTCGGAAGACCGGTTCCCAATGTGCCTTTGCTGGGCGCATTTGCTGCCTTGGGCGGGTTGATCTCGCTGGACGCCGTGCATCGGGCGATTGACCAGAAGTTCTCTGGCAAGGTAGCACAAGGCAACCAGGCCGCCGCCCGCGAGGCGTATGAGATTGTGATGGAACAGGAAAAGAAAGCTGAGGAGACCCACCATGCTTGAACAATGCGAAGGCTCGCATGCCGTTGCGCAGGCCGTTGCGCTGAGTCGCCCGGAAGTGATTTGCGCCTATCCCATCTCGCCACAGACCCACATCGTGGAGGGCCTGGGTGAACTGGTCAAGTCGGGTGCGCTGCAGCCGTGCGAATTCATCAATGTGGAGTCCGAGTTTGCCGCGCTGAGCGTGGCTATCGGTGCCTCCGCCGCCGGTGCGCGGGCTTACACCGCCACCGCCAGCCAGGGCTTGTTGTTCATGGCCGAGGCGGTCTATAACGCCTCCGGCCTGGGTTTGCCGATTGTGATGACGGTGGCCAACCGAGCCATCGGCGCACCCATCAACATCTGGAACGATCACACCGACAGCATGAGCATGCGCGACGCTGGCTGGTTGCAGTTGTTTGCAGAAACCAACCAGGAGGCGCTGGACCTGCACATTCAGGCCTTTCGCATCGCCGAAGAGTTGTCGCTGCCGGTGATGGTGTGCATGGATGGATTTATTCTGACGCACGCGTACGAGCGGGTTGACATGCCTGAGCAGGCCCAGGTGGATCGGTTCTTGCCGCCCTATGAGCCACGGCAGGTGCTCGACACCGCCGAGCCCATCACCATCGGCGCCATGGTCGGACCGGAGGCGTTCACTGAGGTGCGCTATCTGGCTCATGCCAAACAGATGCAGGCGCTGGATCTGATTCCACAGGTCGCAACCGAGTTCCAGACCATCTTCGGACGCGATTCGGGTGGACTGATTCGCACCTACAAGGTCGATGATGCCGACACCATCGTCATTGCCTTGGGCTCGGTGCTGGGCACGATCAAGGACACGGTTGACGAAATGCGTGAGGCCGGCCACAAGATCGGTGTGTTGGGCATTACCTCCTACCGGCCTTTCCCGATCAGCGCCATTCGTGAAGCCACCGCGCAGGCCAAGCGCATTGTGGTGATCGAAAAGTGCTTTGCCGTCGGCATTGGCGGCATTGTGACGCGGGATGTGCGCAGCGCCGTGCAGAGCCGTCCGCAGCCGGTCTATGCCGTCGTAGCCGGGCTCGGGGGCCGTGCCGTGACCAAGAATTCTGTGCATCAATTATTGCTCCAGGCCATATCCGACAAGCTTGAGCAGCTCACATTTTTGGACCTCGACTGGGCCGTGGTGAATCGCGTGCTGGAGCGCGAGAAAGCCAGTCGCAGGTCGGGCCCTGTGGCCGAGGGCGTGCTGCGCGACCTGGGTGCGGTGCAAAGCCGCATTTCCTGAGAACACATTCAAGGCACGATCATGGAACAGTCTCTCGTCAAGTTTTACCAGACCGGTACATTTACCGTGGGCAATCGTCTGCTGGCGCCCGAGCAGCGCAGCGTGCAGGCGGGTGCTGCACGCAAGAACTCGCTCAATTCAGGCCATCGCGCCTGCCAGGGGTGTGGCGAGGCTTTGGGTGCCCGCTATGCCATTGATGCGGCGATGGCGGCAGCCGATGGCAAGATCATCGCCGCCAATGCCACCGGGTGTCTGGAGGTGTTCTCCACACCTTATCCGGAAACCTCGTGGCAGATCCCGTGGATTCACTCGCTGTTTGGCAATACGGCCGCAGTGGCCACCGGCATTGCCGCTGCCATGCGCGCCAAAGGTCGCAGCGACGTGCGTGTGGTGGCCCAGGGCGGTGACGGCGGAACCACCGACATCGGCTTTGGCTGCCTGTCGGGCATGTTCGAGCGCAACGACGATGTGCTGTACATCTGTTACGACAACGAAGCCTACATGAACACCGGTGTGCAGCGGTCCAGTGCCACGCCACCCGCCGCACGCACCGCCACCACCATGGCGGTGGGTGATCATCCCGGCAACCAGTTCGGACAGGGCAAGAACGTACCGCAGATCGCCATGGCGCATGAGATACCGTATGTGGCCACCGCCACCGTGGCCGATTTGCGCGACCTGGAATACAAGGTCACCAAGGCAATGGGCATTCATGGCGCGCGCTACATCCACATCTTTGTGCCCTGCCCACTGGGCTGGGGCGCGGCCTCGCACGACACGATCAAGCTGTCGCGTCTGGCCGTTGAGAGCGGTGTGTTCCCGGTGTTTGAAGCCGAGGCCGGTCAAGTGACAGGCGTGCTGAAAATCCGCCGCCAGGTGCCTGTTGAAGACTACCTGAAGCCGCAGAAGCGCTTCGCCCACCTGTTTGGCAAGCATCCTGACGTAGCCACTATTGCGCGACTGCAGGCGCGCGCAGATCGCAACATTCGCCGCTTTGGCCTGCTGGACAACTAATCAGCCGAGGAAGATCATGCAAAAACCCTTTGCCATCACGCTGGACGTCGGCAGTTCACTGGCCAACCACACCGGATCGTGGCGCAATGCGCGCCCGGTTTATCTGAGCCGCAAGCCGCCTTGCAACCATCAATGCCCGGCCGGCGAGAACATACAGGCTTGGCTGTTTCATGCCGAGTCTGGCAACTACGAAGCCGCCTGGCGCACGCTGGTCGAAGACAATCCGTTTCCGGCCATCATGGGTCGGGTCTGCTACCACACCTGTGAGGGTGCTTGCAATCGCGGCCAGCTCGACGCGGCTGTTGGCATCAATTCGGTCGAGCACTTTTTGGGTGATCAGGCGATTGCCCGCGGCTGGAAGTTTGCCGCCCCGCAGGTGGCCAGCGGCAAGAAGGTGCTGGTGGTGGGTGCGGGCCCATCCGGGCTGTCGGCGGCCTACCACCTGGCACGCCTGGGGCACACGGTGACCGTGTTCGAAGCCGGCCCGTTACCGGGCGGCATGATGCGTTTTGGCATTCCACAGTACCGTCTGCCACGCCAGGTGCTGGACGCCGAGGTGCAGCGCATCGTTGAACTGGGAGTGGATATTTGCTACAACACCAAGGTCACCGACGTGTTGCAGGTCATGCAGGAGTTTGGTTTCGATGCGGTTTTTTTGGCAGTGGGTGCACACATTGCCAAGCGCGCCTACATCCCGGCCGGCGACTCGGCCAAGGTGCTCGATGCGGTGGCGGTGCTGCGCTCGATGGAAGGCGAGGACAAGCCCATGCTGGGGCGCAAGGTGGTGGTCTATGGCGGTGGCAATACCGCCATCGATGTAGCACGCACCGCCAAACGGCTGGGCGCCAGCGAGGCCATCATCGTCTATCGGCGCACCCGCGAAAAGATGCCGGCGCATGATTTTGAGGTCGAGGAGGCCTTGCAAGAGGGGGTGTTGATCAAGTGGTTGTCAACCATCAAGCAAGCAGGCGAGTCGTCGATCACGGTGGAAAAGATGGCGCTGGACGACAAGGGTTTTCCGCAGCCGACCGGTGAGTTCGAGACGCTTGAGGCCGACTCGGTGGTGCTGGCGCTGGGCCAGGACGTGGACCTGTCCTTGATCGAAAACGTGCCAGGTCTGGTGGTGCAGGACGGCGTGGTGCAGGTCAACGCCCAAATGATGACCGGCCATGCCGGTATCTTTGCCGGCGGCGACATGGTGCCGGCCGAGCGCAATGTGACAGTGGCCGTGGGTCATGGCAAAAAGGCGGCGCGCAACATTGACGCCTGGTTGCGCGGCGCCGTGGTCCAGCCAGCCCGCAAGAGTGAATTGGCCACTTTTGACAAGCTCAACACGTGGTATTACAGCGATGCACCGAAGACGGTGCGACCCATGCTCGACATCATTCGCCGTCAATCGACCTTTGAAGAGGTGCAAGGTGGGCTCGATGAGAGCAACGCGCTGTTTGAGGCCCGCCGCTGTCTGTCCTGCGGCAACTGTTTTGAGTGTGACAACTGCTATGGTGTCTGCCCGGACAACGCGGTGATCAAGCTCGGACCGGGCAAAGGCTTCGAGTTCAATTACGATTATTGCAAGGGCTGCGGCGTGTGTGTGTCTGAATGCCCGTGTGGCGCCATCAAGATGGTGCCGGAAGACATTTGAGAGAAGGAGTTTTTCATGTTCAAACATATTTTGCTGCCGGTTGACGGCTCGGAAACCTCGTCGCTTGCCGTTTCCAAGACAATGGAACTCGCCAAGTCCTTCGACAGTCTGGTGACGGTGATCTACGTGATTGACCCCTATCCATTTACTGGAGTTGGCACCGACTTTGCCTACGGTCAGGCAGAGTACCTGAGTGCTGCCACCGCCGAGGCCAACGCGGCTGTGCACGCAGCCAAAGAGACCTTCACCCGTTTTGGTGTATCGGTGGACACCACGGTGATCGAATCGCATGCTGTTTGGCGCGGCATCGTTGAGGCGGGCGAGTCGCTCAAGGCCGACCTGATCGTGATGGGCTCGCACGGCCGCAGTGGACTTGAAAAACTGGTGCTTGGCAGTGTCGCGCAAGCCGTGTTGTCGCATACCCGCTTGCCGGTGTTGGTGGTGCGCAGCTAGGCAGACCTTCGGCTGGCTTGCGGCATCCGAGCGCACCGGGGAAGATTCATTGATAGCTTTCTGCCAGTTGGCTCAGAAGGTTTCGCAGCCAGCGGTGGGCACTATCGTCTTGATAGCGTCTGTGCCAGATCATGTACATCGACAGCGCCGGACAGGGCAGCGGTGGCGCTACGCTTGCGAAGTCTTTCAGCAGGTGTCTCCCCAGCAGTGAGGGCGCTGTGGTAAGCAGCGGGCTGCCCCGCATGAAAGCGGGCAGGGCGGCAAAACCGGGCACCATGACCCGAAAACGGCGCTGCAGCCCCTGTGCCAGCAACCACTGATCCAGATCCAGTGCCCGTTGCGGCTGGTACACCACGGTGATGTGCTCGCTGGCGAGGTAGTCGGCCAGGTCAGTTGGCGCGTCGCGCTGGCTGGCGTCGAAAAACACCTGCGGGTGGTCTTGTAGCAAGCGCTTTTGCATCACATCGGCACCCTCAGGAGGGCGTGGACTGATCACCAGTTGGCAGTTTTCCTGCCTTAACAGCTCCAGGCTGGGAATGTTGGAGGGCACCACCCGCAGGGCCAGTTGGGGTGCCTGCTGGCGCAACAGGTGTAACAACGGCGGCAGTAGCAGGTCACGCTGAAAGTCATTGGCCGCGATGGTGAAGGTGGCTTGCCAATGTTCTGGCTTGAACTGCGCTGCGGCGGCGAAGCGCTCCATACCTGCGAGCAACTCGCGCGCTGGGGCCAGCAGTTGGCTGGCATGAGCGGTGGCCACAATGCCCCGCCCCGATTTGACGAACAGAGCGTCGCCTGTGATGGCGCGCAGCTTGTCCAGCAAATGGCTGACGGCTGACTGCGTGACCCCCAGGCGCTGCGCCGCTGCGGTGATGGAGCCGGTTTCGGTCACTGCCAACAGCAGTTGCAACAGTTTGCCGTCCAGCAAGGTGTAGGGCAGACGCTCCGGTGTGGTGCCTGATTCATCAATATTGTTCATGAATCAAATCTCAATTCATGTCTTTATTTTATGCGTCACGGCTTGCATACTCGCCGCACGTGCATTGGCAATGCATCAACCCCACAGCAGGAGACTATTTTGGCGACAGCCACACTTCCAAAAATTGAAGGCACCACGCCCTTTGACGGTGACATGGCCCGCAAGGGCTATGCGCTCAACAAAATGTGTTTTTCGTTCAATTCGGCCGACTGTCGTGCCGAGTTTCTCAAGGACGAGGACGCTTATATGCGCAAATTTGGCCTGACTGAGCCGCAGGCCGACGCGATCCGCGCCAAAAATGTCCTGCAATTGCTCGACGCCGGTGGCAATGCCTATTACCTGGCCAAGTTCGCCGGCATTTTCGGGCTGGACATGCAAGACATCGGTGCCCAACAGACCGGCCTGAGCAAAGACGAGTTCAAGGCCCGGCTGGTGGCAGCAGGCCAATAACGACAGGAGACACAAAGATGGCAACATTGATTGGCGGCCTGGGCACTTCGCATGTGCCGGCGATTGGCGGGGCAATCCACAAAGGGCGGCAGAACGAGCCCTACTGGAAGCCTTTCTTTGATGGCTACCTGCCGGTGCAGCATTGGCTGGCCGAAAAAAAACCCGATGTCGTGGTGATTTTTTACAACGACCACGGGCTGAATTTCTTTCTTGACAAAATGCCGACCTTTGCGGTCGGGGCGGCCGAGATTTACAACAACGCGGATGAGGGCTGGGGCATTCCGACGCTGCCGCCCTTTCATGGTGAGCTTGACCTGTCCTGGCACATCATCAACCATTTGGTGGACCAGCAGTTTGACATCACCACCTGCCAGGAAATGCTGGTGGACCATGCCTGCACCATGCCACTGAAGCTGTTTTGGCCGCACGGCGAATGTCCGGTGACGATCGTGCCGATCTGCATCAACACAGTGCAGTTTCCGCTGCCCAAGCCAGAGCGCGTCTATGCACTGGGGCGCGCTGTGGGTCAGGCCATTGCCAGTTGGGATGGCAACAAAAAGGTGGCAGTGATCGCTTCCGGGGGGCTGAGCCACCAACTCGAGGGTGAGCGCGCCGGCTTTTTGAACAAGGCGTTTGATCTGCAGTTCATGGAAAGCCTGGTCAGCAACCCCGAGTGGGCCACGCAGTTCAGCAACCACCAGTTGGTCGAAAAAGCCGGCTCGCAAGGCATTGAGTTGCTGATGTGGCTGGCCATGCGGGCCAGTCTGGCCTGTGGCAGCGGCCACGGTGTGCGCAAGGTGCACAGCCATTACCACATCCCGATCTCCAACACCGCAGCCGGCCTGATCGCGCTTGAGACGTTTTGATCAGGTCCGTCCGGATCGACCCTGCACGCTGCGTTGGGTCGATGCCTTGCTGCGTGTCGATGTGCTATATTAAATGTAGCTATCAGCACATACAGGGCAACCGCTAGACGCTCTTTTGTGCCTGAATCATTTTCATGGCCGAGCTGATCAGGGTTGCCACTTCGGTCATGTTGCTGGGCACGACCAGGGTGGTGGTGGCGTCGGTGGCGAGCCGGCTGTAGGCATCAACCGCTTTTTCTGCCACCTTGAGTTGCACCGCCTGCTCGCCACCGGGCTGGCGGATGGCTGCGGCCACACGTTCGATCGCCTGCGCGTTGGCATCGGCCACCGCCAGAATGGCGGCCGCCTCGCCCTGAGCATTGTTGATGGCGGCCTGCTTTTCGCCCTCGGAGCGCGCAATAAAGGCCTCGCGCTCGCCGGTGGCAATGTTGATCTGCTCTTGCCGGCGGCCTTCTGAGGCGGCAATCAAGGCGCGCTTTTCACGCTCGGCCGTGATCTGCTGTTGCATGGCATGCAAAATTTCTTTTGGTGGCGTCAGGTCCTTGATTTCGTAGCGCAGCACTTTCACACCCCAGTTCAGCGCCGCTTCGTCAATGGCCTGCACCACCTGGGCATTGATGATGTCGCGCTCCTCGAAGGTCTTGTCGAGCTCAAGCTTGCCGATCACCGAGCGCAGCGTGGTCTGCGCCAACTGTGAGATGGCCGTGATGTAGTTGCTGGAGCCATAGCTGGCACGCATGGCATCGGTGACCTGGAAATACAGGATCCCATCCACCTGCAACTGGGTGTTGTCACGCGTGATGCAGACCTGGCTGGGGATGTCCAGTGGGATCTCTTTCAACAGGTGCTTGTAGGCGACCTTGTCAACAAAAGGCATCAGAAAGTTCAGCCCTGGCGTGAGTGTGCCGTTGTACTTGCCCAAGCGCTCTACCACCCAGGCATGCTGCTGCGGCACCACCTTGACGGCGCGCGTGACAAAAATCACGGCGATAACAAATAAAACCAATGCAATTTCCATGCTTTTTCTCCGGGAGTTAAGGTGAAACGACCGTCATGCCCCAAGTTCTGCTCAAGGGCGCACGGCTTCATGTGCGGCGGTCTGCTTAAGCACCAGACGGCTGCCAATGACTTCGACAATGGTGTAAGGCCCGGCCGATGCGGCTTCGCCGGCTGCCAGCTCGGCGTCCCATTGCGCACCGCGGTAACGCACACTGGCACGGCCATCGTTGTGCCAGGCGTCAACTTGCACGGTGGCGCCGATGTCCATGTTGACATCGTGATTGGCCTGCGCTGGCGCCGCGCCCGGGCGCGATTTTTTGACGCGCCACCAGACCAGCACCGACCCACCGCCCACCGCAGCCGCCAGCACCCACTGCGTGGTCATGCCCAATCCGGCGTGGGCCGCCAGCGCAGCAGCGATCAGGCCGGTTGAGAGCATTAACAGGTAAAACGTGCCGGTCACCAGCTCAACCGCGATCAAGCCACCTGCAGCCAGCCACCAGAGTGTTGAATCAGCCATGTCGGTTTCTTTGAATGAATTGTTCGTTGTATTTTCAGTTGAAAGCCCGGCGGAGTCATCAAGAGCCTGCCGTTAGTCCTTACACTTCGCGCCAATTTGGCAAAAGTTTGCCGCGTTGGAAGGGTTTTTCATGAAGTTTCGCTTTCCGGTGGTCATTATTGACGAAGATTTCCGCTCCGAAAACGCATCTGGCCTGAGCATTCGCGCGCTGGCGCAATCGATCGAGGCCGAGGGCTTTGAGGTGCTGGGTGTCACCAGCTACGGCGACCTGAGCCAGTTTGCCCAGCAGCAAAGCCGGGCCAGCGCTTTTATCCTGTCGATTGATGACGAGGAATTTACCCCGGGCCCAGACCTCGATCCGGCGGTGCTGAACCTGCGCCATTTCATCGAAGAGGTGCGGCGCAAGAATCTGGATGTGCCGATTTATGTTTATGGCGAGACCAAGACCAGCCGGCATCTGCCCAACGACATTCTGCGCGAGCTGCATGGCTTCCTGCATATGTTCGAGGATACGCCCGAGTTTGTCGCCCGGCACATCATTCGTGAGGCCAAAAGCTATCTTGAAGGCGTGCAGCCGCCGTTTTTCAAGGCCTTGCTCGACTACGCCGATGACGGCTCCTACTCGTGGCACTGCCCGGGACATTCTGGCGGCGTTGCCTTCCTGAAAAGCCCGGTCGGGCAGATGTACCACCAGTTTTACGGCGAGAACATGCTGCGCGCCGATGTCTGCAATGCGGTCGAGGAACTGGGCCAGTTGCTCGACCACGATGGCGCCATTGGCAAAAGCGAGCGCAATGCGGCGCGTATCTTTAACGCTGACCACTGTTTTTTCGTCACCAACGGCACGTCAACCAGCAACAAGATGGTCTGGCACCACACCGTGGCACCCAACGACGTGGTGGTGGTGGACCGCAATTGCCACAAGTCGATCCTGCATGCCATCATCATGACCGGTGCCATTCCGGTGTTCTTGAAGCCGACGCGCAACCACTTTGGCATCATCGGCCCCATCCCCAAGCACGAGTTCGAGCCGGCAGCGATCAAGGCCAAACTCGCCGAGAACCCGCTGATCAAGACGCACTTGCCCGGCGTTGAGGTGGGGCAGATCAAGCCGCGCGTGATGACGCTCACCCAGTCCACCTACGACGGCGTGCTCTACAACACACAAACCATCAAGACCATGCTCGATGGCTATGTGGAGAACCTGCACTTTGACGAAGCCTGGCTGCCGCATGCGGCGTTTCACCCCTTCTATGGCACCTACCACGCCATGGGCAAGCACCGTGTGCGACCCAAAGAGGCGATGGTGTACAGCACCCAGTCGATTCACAAGCTGCTCGCCGGCATCAGTC
>JFJP01038724.1_pt1 | contig 26490 bp, 17 predicted proteins | sample 431651 | NCBI WGS metagenome assembly JFJP01 (sample SAMN02602958, study PRJNA72255) | Microbial mat metagenome, whole genome shotgun sequencing project. | biome: fresh water; feature: sink hole; material: water; isolation source: purple microbial (photo- and chemosynthetic) mats found in...
CATTGTCATTGATTGTTTTACAATTGTCCCGATAGCTATCGGGGGACTATTGAATAATTCTAAAAATCCATCTCCACAACAGTAATTCCCGAACCACCAAACTCAACATGTTCGTCGCGGAATGATTTTACAACATCAACTGTTGCCAGATACTGCCTTACCAACTGTCGCAATATGCCATTTCCCTTACCATGAAGAATCCGAAGATTACGGTGCTGAACAATCAGAGCATTATCAATCAGGTCGCGTACCTGGTTTATTGCTTCCTCTCCTCTTACGCCACGGAGATCTATCTCTGGTTTAAAATTTATATTTCGCTGAACGATGGCCGGATCATTTTCCCTGTGCACCTGGTTAGCCCTGAGACTTTTCTTTAGATCGGCTCTTGAGATCCTCTCTATCTTATCAATCTTTACAAAAAATCTCAGACTTCCTGTTTCTATCTGAACCTTCCTGCCATCAATTGCAATTATCTCACCTGCGGCAAGAGTATCGATCATTCTGACAGCATCACCAGGTTTAAATGGCTGGTCAGCAGATTTTAACTGCTCAGGCTTCTCCCTGACAGTTTCCGGTTCCAGTTTAATCTTTTTCGCCTTCAGGTTAAGAACAGCTATTTTCTCCTCCGACTCTGTCTCAACTGGTTTTGTCTCATTGATTACAATACTCTTAAACTCCTCAAGCTGCTGACGAACATCCCTTGTTTTTTCCTTTTCCGCCTGAGACTCCTTAATCTGCCTGATTGTGCTTTCAATCATCCGGTTTGATTCTTTCAATAGCTCCTGAGCTTCATCTTTCGCCCTGGTAATTATCTCCTTTCTCAAAGTTTTCGCTCCCGATAGTTCCTTATCACGGGCGATATCCTTCAGATGTTTATCATAGTTAATATTCTTCACACCGGCTTTACCTGATGCTTCGGCAAGAATCTCCTCAGGCAGTCCGATTTTCCTTGCAATTTCAAAAGCAAAAGAACTTCCTGGTTTACCAATTGTCAGTTGAAAAAGTGGTTGCATAAGGTGATTATCAAAGGCCATTGCCCCATTTACAACGCCCTCAGTCAGCGATGCAAAATGCTTAAGATTAGTATAATGAGTGGTAATGACACCAAATACTTTTTTCCTGTTTAACTCTCCCAATATTGCCTCTGCAATAGATCCTCCAAGCATAGGCTCTGTACCTGTCCCGAATTCGTCAATAAGAATTAATGTTCTTTCAGTTCCATTCTTAATAAAATACTTCATATTGATAAGATGTGAGCTATATGTACTCAAATCATTGTCAATACTTTGCTCATCGCCAATGTCAATCAGAATATTTTTAAAAATACCTGTCTCAGAACCTTCCGCAACAGGAATGGTAAGTCCGCATTGCAACATATATTGAAGAATTCCAACAGTCTTAAGACAGACTGATTTTCCTCCGGCATTTGGACCGGAGATCAATAAAATTCTTTCCCTCTCATCGAGAAGTATTTCAAGAGGAACCACTTTTCTGCCGGGAGTCTTCTCGAAAGTAAGATATAAAAGAGGATGAATTGCCCTTTTCCATCCCAGGAGTGGTTTATTGACTAGCACAGGTTTGATTGAGTGGAGATGGTTTCCCAGCAGAGCCTTAGCCCTGAAAAAATCGATCTCACCAAGGAACATATCAGAATCCAGGAGGTCATCAATATATGGCCTGATGTTATCTGCAAATGCTGTAAGTATTCTGACTATTTCCCTTTTCTCCTCATACTCAAGCTCAACAATATCATTATTTATTTCAACAATCTCTTCCGGCTCAATAAAAACGGTCTTTCCTGATGCTGACTGGTCATGAATCAATCCTTTAATCTTACGTTTATCATAGGCACTTACAGGAATAACACCACGCCCGTTCCTTACCGAAGCAGTAGTATCTGCATCAACAAAGCCATCTGATTGAGCCTGCTTAAGAATAGCATTTAATCTCTTTGATACCTGGATATTTTTCCCGATAAGTTCGGCCCTGATATCCTTCAACCGGGTTGAAGCATTATCTTTTATAATCCCACGACGGTCTATTATCCTGTCAATGGCTTCAAGAACATACGGATAAGTTTTAACTGAACCGCACAATGCACTGAGAACAGGATACCTGACAGAATCTTTGCTACGGAAAAAATTAAGGATGGACTTAACGGTTTCAAGAGAACGTTTCAGATCAAAAACCTCCTGCACTTCCGGAAATGTTCCCTCCACTCTTATCTTGTTCAGGCAGTCTGAAATTTTATAATAATGTTCAGAAGGAAAAAAATCCTCAAACTGTAGTATCTGCTGGAATTCATAAGTAGCTGACAACGTATGGGAAAGGGTATCGAAATCATCAATAAAACTTATATTATCAACCATATCCAGTCCCATTGGACTAAGACATTTTTCATACAATAACGAACGAATTCTGTCAAACCCGATCTTATTCTCAAAATTCTCAGGATAAATCATGTTGAAGATAAAAGACAAAAGTAAAAAGACAAAAATAGAAAGATAAAAGACAAAAGTAAAAAGACAAAAGTAAAAAGTTAAAAAACGTATTGACTAAATACATAAGAATAAATAAAAGTAGAGACTAAATCCCGGGAAGCGGTTACTAACAGGACGAATCTGAAGTAGTTGTCACTGTCATTCACAGTTAATTATTGTTAAAACATATATAAGGAGCCTGATAAGAAATTTTAATTTTGCTTACATTTGAATTATCTGTTGTAATACAAAATCAATCTCAGATTATGAATAAGAGAATCACTTCCACGCTTGCATCCCTGCTTTTGCTGCCACTATTGCTTATGTCTCAGAGCGAGAATATTGATCTGGGCATGATCTATAAAATCAAACAGGAGGGGCTAAAAAACTCAAATATAGAAGAGCTGGCATTCGGATTAACAGACTTCACCGGTCCAAGGCTTACAGGATCTACCGGGAATCACAATGGAAATGCATGGGCAAAGAAAAAGATGGAAGAGTATGGTTTTCAAAACGTAAGAATTGAAAAAGCAACAGAATTCACCAGGGGTGGCTGGGATAATGTTAAGACCTATGCAGCAATGACTTCTCCCTATTATGCCAGCTTTGCCTGCAATCCGGTAGCCTGGACAGGAAGCACAAACGGAAGCATCAGGGGGGAAATAATACTTCTTGATGTAAAGAGTGAAAGTGATCTGGAAAAATATAAAGGAAAGCTAAACGGAAAAATAGTGCTATTATCCTCTAATTCAAGCTATGAGGTTAGTTTTGAACCTCTGGCCAGTCGTCTGACAGATGAGGATCTTAAAGACTTATCGCGGTCTTCATCACCGGCAAGAGGAAGAAGACAAAACTTCGATTATGCTGCAATGTCGGCCCAGAGAGCTCTACGTATGAAAATTTCTGAATTTCTTAAGGATGAAGGTGTTGCAGTGATTCTGAATAATTCAGGTACATTTAATGTACCCCGTTCAAATGGGGCTAATTACAAATCAGGTTCACCGGAACCAGTTGCAGAATTAAATCTCCCTGTCGAAGATCACGGAAGGATGGAGAGACTTCTTCGTCACGAGGTCCCGGTAGAGATGGAAATAGAAATTAAAAACACCTTCTTCGAGAGCCCTGCAGTATACAACGTTATTGGAGAAATACCTGGCACAGATAAGCTGCTGAAAAATGAAATAGTTCTTGTTGGTGCTCACATCGATTCCTGGCATGGAGGAACAGGTGCCGCGGATAATGCATCAGGATGCATTGTTATGCTGGAGGCATTAAGAATACTTAAGGATCTGGATGTTGCTCCACGAAGGACAATACGCATTGCTCTTTGGGGCGGCGAAGAACAAGGGTTATTTGGTTCCTCAGGTTATGTTAAGCAATACCTTATGGACAATGAGACAAAAGAACAAAAGCCTGATTTTGATAAGTTTTCTGCATATTTCAATATGGATAATGGTTCAGGTAAATACCGTGGAATTTATCTTCAGGAAAATGATATGGTAAGACCAATTTTTGAAGAATGGCTAAAACCATTTAATGATATGGGCGCTTCAACAATTGCTATCAGAAATACTACCGGTACTGACCATCTTTCATTTGATCGTGCCGGACTTCCGGGATTTCAGTTTATACAGGACGAGATTGAGTATGGCAGGGGCTATCATACAGTTATGGACACATACGAACGACTGGTAATGGCTGATCTTAAACACAATGCAATAATTACTGCATCATTTATCTACAATGCAGCAATGCGAAATGCAAAGCTACCCCGCAAACCTGCAATGAAACAGAAAAGCAATTAGCTAATTTTCTGAAATAAGATTCTGTAATTCCTTAATATGGGATAAATATATCTCCCTTGGCTCTGTGTTGTATTTCTTACATAGAAATGCAGCATATCCTACTGCAACTCCCATCTGACCAGTTGTATGCATTACCCTTGGTCCCCCAAGTCCAACATGAGAACAACTAAAACATCTTCCTGCCATAAAAAGGTTCTTTATATCTTTTGAATAAAGAGTCCTGTAAGGAATATAATAATGGTCCACCTCATAAAAGAGTGCTTCTGACAGAAAATCAGGTTGTGACGGGTCTTTAAGTATCTGCTGGTAATGAACATCAATATCTCTCTCTTCCATAACAACAGCATCAGGAAATTCAACCATATATCTCTCATCATTAAATGTATAGATGTAGTCTCCTATCAGCCTGCGTGATTCTCTTTTACCTACCAGGTATGATGTCCATTCAAGTGAAAGATTTGCATTTTCAGGCTTCTTTTTTGCATTGCTGAATGAACCATAGATGGCTTTCAGCATATGATCGCGTATATACTCGGCATCCTCAATCTGGTTCAGGTCATTTTTTGAATATTCCCAATTCCATGTGCCCGTTGTTGCTGAATAATCACCTGCAACCTCATTTGCCCAGGGGACATCAGGAAAAGTAACAGGACTGCCATTGTCAACAGTTCTCCATAAGACTGACGAGCCCATCACCCTGTTATCAGGCTGAGAAGGGCTCCATAATTCTTTATGCAGGTCCCAGTTCTCACCATACTTTGCAGAATCCTCCCTCCCATACATATACCCGGCACCCGCCCAATATCCGATCCATCCATCGCCGGTACAATCGACAAATAAAGGGGCAGAAAACCTCATCGTTTCACCGGTGGATGTATGGCGGGCATCTACTGATGTTATTGAATCGGATGCAGAATTTGTTGTGAAGGCTCTCCAGTTCAGGTAAACAGATATATTATCATAGCTATCCATATATTCATGCCTCTTTTTATCATCGATTACCGAAGCTGGTGAGCCGTTTGGCCACCATACCGTATTAAGCATGCTTAATATTCTTTCCGATTTCCAGGTGATACCTTCTGTGTGAACCCTTATCTCACTGCTCGCATTGCCTCCAAGGACAGGACGATCGTGTACAAGCGCTACTTTCATCCCCTTCTCAGCAGCAGCTATAGATGCTGCGCAACCAGCAATACCTCCTCCAACAACGACAAGATCGAAAGATTCCGTTCGCCCCGGCTCAGCGCTTTCTGCCAGCAACCTCTTCCTGTACTGTGAAAGCTCACTCATATCTCCCGGTGGCGTTCTTCTCTCAGTACTTAATAATATTGCGTCGCAGCGCCCATCAAAGCCCGTTAAATCATGCAACTCAACTGTAACAAGAGTATCCTGTGTTATTGTCGTTCCAGCATATTGCCAGTTCCATCCCTCATCAGTTCCAAGCACAGTCGCCATCTCTTTGCCATTAATTTTAAGATGAAAGCGCCCGGGAGCGATCCATTCGCCCGGTGCCCAGTTTTTGGTTCTTACCCAAACAAAATATTTTCCTTTGGCCGGTACTGAAAATTCTGTTTTTGCATTTGCTACCGGTTTTCCCAGTCCATGCGCAAGCAGGTAGGGCGATCCCATCTGTTCAACAAACTGAGGATCAACAACCCAACCCCCTTTGTCATTGAAACTTTCAGCTTCAATGAGCACTTCATGAATGTTATCCCGGCATGAAGAGGATAACAAGAGCACAACGAATAACACGAAGGAAGTCCTTACCATAACTGCTGTATAAAATGTTTACTGCTCTGCTCCTGCAAGGTCGATCATAAAGGCAAATTCCAGGGCCATTATCCGGTATCTCTCAAACCTGCCTGATGCTCCACCATGGCCTGCTGACATATTACAATCCATTATGAGCATATTATTATCAGTCTTCATATCTCTAAGTTTGGCTACCCACTTTGCAGGCTCCCAATATTGGACCTGCGAATCCCAGTAACCAGTAGTCACGAGCAAGTTCGGGTAATCCATCTTCTTTACCTGGTCATATGGTGAGTAGGAAAGAATATAATCATAATGCTCCTTTTTCCTGGGATCGCCCCATTCATCCCATTCAGATGAAGTAAGAGGAATTGTTTCGTCGAGACCGGTAGAAACAACATCCACAAACGGAACAGCAGCAATCACTCCCTTATATAATTCTGGTTTCATATTTACTATTGCTCCCATCAGTAGACCCCCAGCGCTTCCTCCCATTGCAAAGAGCTTCTCGTTATTGGTATATTTCTCATTTATAAGAAATTGCGCACAATCGTTAAAATCGGTAAAAGTATTTTTCTTTTTTAGCAATTTGCCATCCTCGTACCAGTAACGTCCCATCTCACTCCCGCCCCGTACATGGGCTATTGCGTAAACAAATCCCCTGTCGAGAAGACTTAATATTGTTGACCTGAAACCCGGATCAGTTGATGATCCGTATGAACCATATGCATAGAGCAGTAAAGGAGCTTTTCCATCCAGTACAAAACCTTTGCGGTAAACCAGTGAAACAGGAACAAGAGTACCGTCCTCTGCTTTTGCCCATAATCTCTTTGACTCATAATTATTTTTATCAAATCCACCAAGCACAACTTCCTCCTTCATCACTTTCTTCTCTTTCGTTGTCATGTTATAGTCGATCACCGAATTAGGTGTTGTAAGTGATGAAAAACTATAGCGGAGAACATCTGTACCGGAATTGGGATTAGTATTTATTCCGGCAGTATAGGTCTCCTCTCCAAAGTTAATATAATGCCCGGTCCCGCGTTCAGTATCGATTATCCTAAGGTTACTAAGACCATTAATACGCTCATCTGCAACAATATAATCATCAAACAATTCAAAATTCTCAAAAAGAACATCACTTCTGTGAGGTAGTACCTCCACCCAGTTAATCATTGATGTCTTTGATTCAGCAGTTTTCATTAATTTAAAATTCGAGGCACTATCCGCATTAGTCCGGATATAAAATTGATTTCCGACGTGATCAATATTATACTCATGGCCCTGTTTCCTGGGTTCAAAAACTTTAAAAATGTCGTCCGGCCTGGTTATGTCAAGGTAGCGTGTTTCGGATGCGAGAGTCTGGGAGGAATTAATTAGAATGAATTTCCTGCTTTTCGTTTCAGAAAGATACACGCTGAATGTCTCATCATCCTCGTTGTAAACCTGTGTATCAGAGCCAGATGACGCTCCAAGCTTATGTTTGAAAACCTTACTTGCACGAAGGGTTTCCATATCCTTCGTAACATAAAAGACAGTTTTATTATCTGCAGCCCAGACAGCACTTCCTGTTGTATTTTCAATTTTATCAGGAAGCAGTGAGCCTGATTCAATATCCATAAAAATAATTGCATAGCGGCGACGGGAGATAAAGTCAACACTATAGGCCAGGATCTTATTGTCGCGACTTACGCTTAAGTTATTGACTGAACAATAATCCCTGCCTTCAGCCAGCTTATTTACGTCAAGCAAAATTTCTTCAGGAGCTTCAAGGGAGCCTTTTTTACGGTAATAAACCGGGTATTCACTTGTTGCGGAATACTTATTATAATAATAGTATCCATTGTCAAAATAGGGTACCGACTCATCCTCCTTCTTAATTCTTCCAATGATCTCATCATAGAGGGTCTTCCGGAGACCTTCGGTATGCTTCAGAACAGCTTTTGAGTATTCATTTTCCATGTTCAGATAGCTGAGCACTTTTAATGTCTGTTCATCGGGAGTAGCAGCATTTTTCTGTTCATCGCTTAACCTCATCCAGAAATAATTGTCGAGCCTGTTCTCATGAACCGTATAAGGTACTTTCTCTGCTACCGGAGCTTGTGGCTTGCTGCTGCATGAATAAAGTAATAATGCAAGCAAAACTATTGTTAAAAAGTTATACCGTCTCATATATTAAATTATTAGTTTATAATAAGTTAGATCGTCAGACCGTTAAGTCGTTATGCCGTTTTTATTTCCACATCCTTCATTGACAGCTGGATACGCTTTCTTTCAATATCAACACCAATAACTTTTACCATAACATGTTGATGTAGTTTCACAACAGCAGATGGATCAGTCACATAGCTTCTGCTAAGATTTGAAACGTGAACCAGTCCATCCTGTTTAATTCCAATATCTACAAACGCTCCGAATTTTGTAATATTTGTTACAATTCCGGGAATTATCATTCCCTCAGTCAGATCCTCCATTGTATGCACATCAGCAAAACTAAATTCTTTGATCTTTGATCTGGGATCCCTGCCGGGTTTTGCAAGCTCTTCCATAATGTCTTTCAGTGTTGGCAGACCCGTAACCGGAGTTACGTACTTCTCCAGCTTAATTTCCCGTCGCTTACTTTCATCTACCATAAGCTCCTTCACATCGCAACCGATATCCTTCGACATTTTTTCTACAACATGGTAGCTCTCGGGATGGACAGCGCTGGTATCGAGGGGGTTATGAGCGTTGCGGATCCTCAAAAAACCAGCGCTCTGTTCAAATGCCTTATCTCCCATTCTCTTCACCTTCATAAGTTCTTTTCTGGCTTTGAAAGGACCGTTCTCTGTCCGGTAATCAATAATGTTCTGAGCAAGTTGGGGCCCAAGACCTGACACATAGGTTAGCAGATGCTTGCTTGCTGTATTCACCTCAACACCAACAGCGTTAACGCAGCTCATTACAACATCGTCGAGCGATTTCTGAAGTTTCTGCTGGTCGACATCATGCTGATACTGGCCCACTCCTATTGACTTTGGATCGATCTTAACCAGTTCCGCCAGTGGATCCATCAACCTTCTTCCGATGGATATTGCTCCGCGCACAGTAACATCATAGTCCGGAAATTCCTCCCGTGCCGTCTTTGATGCAGAGTAGATTGACGCGCCTGCTTCACTGACAACAAAAACCTGAATATCCTTCTCAAACTTTATCCACTTAATAAAATCTTCTGTCTCCCTGCTTGCAGTACCATTACCGATGGCTATTGCATCAATTTTATAGGCATTTACGAGAGAGAGTATTTTTTTTATCGACATAGCTGTCTCATTCTGAGGAGGATGAGGATATATTGTTTCGTTATGTATAAAATTACCCTGTCTGTCGAGACAAACAACCTTGCAGCCGGTACGAAAGCCAGGATCAAGAGCAAGGACGTTCTTTTCACCAAGTGGAGATCCCAGAAGCAGCTGGCGAAGATTTTCTGCAAAAACTGTTATTGCCTCAATATCTGCCTTCTCCTTGGACAGATTCCTGAATTCAGTCTCCAGCGATGAAGAAAGAAGACGTTTCCAGCTATCCTTAACTGCACCTGAAACAATATCAGATGACAGGTTCCTACCCTTAATAAAAATTGCTTTTAAAATGTCGAGAGCATTCTCTTCACCAGGCTCAACAGACAGTCTTAAGAATCCCTCATCTTCACCTCTTCGCATTGCCAGCAACCTGTGGGAGGGGCATTTTTTCAGAGGCTCTGACCAATCGTAGTAATCGCTGTATTTGATCCCTTCTGCTTCTTTACCTTTAATAACCTTTGAATATATCACAGATTCCTTATCAAACAGATAACGCAGCCTCCGTCTTGCTGTTTCATCCTCACTTATCCATTCTGCAATTATGTCAGAAGCGCCTGCCAGAGCCTCTGCAACTGTTGGTACCTCGTCATTGAGATACTCTTCAGCATCAAGAGAAGGATCGCTGACCTTTTGTTCAAGAACAATAACAGCCAGAGGTTCAAGCCCTTTCTCCCTGGCAATAGTAGCCCTTGTGCGACGTTTTGGCTTGTAAGGCAGGTATATATCTTCAAGTTCAGCCATAGTGATTGAGGCATCAATCTTATGCCGGAGCTCAGGTGTCATCTTTTCCTGTTCTTCAATCGATTTTATTACGGCCTCTTTACGAGCATCCAGATCCTTAAGCCTGTCATATTCGTCTTTTATATTCATCAGCTGCACTTCATCCAGGCTGCCAGTCATCTCCTTCCTGTACCTGCTTATAAATGGGATTGTTGCTCCCCCATCCATCAACCTGATCGTATTCTCAACCTGCCATTCGTGAAGCCCCAGCTTTTTTGCTACCAGTAAAATATTTCTGTTAGTGGTCATCTTTCAACTATTCAACTATTCAACTGTTCAACTATTCAAATTATAAACTATTCAACATAAATCACCAGGCCCTTCAGATACTCACTCTCGGGATGATAAATATTAACAGGATGATCAGCAGGCTGACTTATCTGGTGAATAATCCTGACGTTTCTGCCGGTATTGGCAGCAGCAGCAAAGACCGATTTTCTGAAGTTCTCTTTTGTAACTACCTGCGAACAGGAGAATGTAAAGATAATACCTCCGGGTCTGATTTGCTCAATAGCTTTCATATTCAATCTCTTATATCCCTGCAAGGCATTTGAAAGAACATTATGGTGTTTTGCAAAAGCCGGGGGATCAAGGATAATAACATCATATTGATCTTTAATATGGTTAAGATAGTCAAAAGCATCTACCTGGAAAGACTCATGGCGGGAATCATCTCCAAAATTGAGCCTGATATTTTCATTAGCAAGCTCAATAGCAGGAAAAGAGCTGTCTACAGTATGCACCATTGAAGCATTTCTCATTGCATATACTGAGAATGCACCTGTATAACCAAACATATTTAGTACCTTTTTCCCATCAGTGTACTCTTCCAGGAGTTTCCGGTTTTCCCTCTGGTCAATAAAAAAGCCTGTTTTCTGACCCGTGGTCCAGTCAATTTTAAATTTATAACCATTCTCTGTAACTATTACAGGTCCGGAAGTTCCATATAGAAATTCATTTACCCCGGTTGTTTCAGCCATATGGGGTATAGTTGTTTCACTTTTATCGTATACGGCTATAAGCTTATCTTTCATCAGATCGGAAAGAATAGAAGCTATCTCCCTGCGAATACGGTAAAATCCTATTGAATGCATCTGCATTACGGCAACACCATTATAATAATCAATGATCAGACCCGGCAAACCGTCGCCTTCGGCATGAACAAGCCTGTAAACATTAATGTTTGGATTACCAATAATTCCAATTGACCTCCGGTAACTGATAGCTTTTTGTATTTTATCCCTGAAAAAATCTATATCAGGTGTAACCTGCTCAAATGAAAGGATCCTCACAGCGATGGAACTTGGCTGATAATGTCCGACAGCCAGAAAACTATCCTTGTTGTCAAAGACATCCACCAAATCGCCCTCTAAAGGCTCTCCATATATCTTTTTTATTGCACCTGAAAAAATCCACGGGTGATATCTGCGGACTGATTGCTCTTTGCCTGATTTAAGGACTATTTTTATTCGCTCCACTTTTCTTAATTATTATCAAATTTAAAATCAAATTACCCATTAAGCTCCTCACACCAGACTCCCGTATCCATTTAACAATTTTTTATATATCTGATGGCATACCCAGGCATCTGTTGCGGCATAGATCTGTTGTGCCTCAGACAATTCTTCCGCCTCCCAGTCTGTAACCTGCTGTCGTTTGGAAATTCTGAATCCCAGAACAATAGCAGTAAGCTTTTTTAATCCCGAGCTCTGAATACCATAGTCTCTGACAAAGGTCTGCAGGTCAATAAAACCGTCAGGATTAAATTTTTTAACACCTTTTAGATATCTTATATCGTCATGAACAGCTACACCTGCTTTTATGACAGACGGATCTGATAACAACCTTATTAGCTCATCAGGAAAACCTATTCTGTTGATTCGGAAGAGAACGGCCAGATCATCCGTAGAAAGCTGAAGCAGGGAGACAGCATTCTTTTTTCCTTTTGTAAAAACAGGTTTGGTCTCAGTATCAAAACCAAGCAACCTGGATCTCATTAGCCTGGGAATTACTTCATAATAGGTTTCGAGATTATCCACTAAGACTATCTCACCTTTGAACCACGACAGTTCATGCTCTGCAATCTCCTCAACTGTAATGTTTTCCCTGTACAAATTATTAGTTATCTCCTCTGAAGTCTTTTTGTCTTCTGGTGATAAACCAGTCTGAAGTGTTTCTTTTTTCATCATTTACATCAACATCATTTTCAACTTTTCCTATCTCTTCACCTGAATAAATGAATTTATGGATTGCCCGCATGGAATTTACCAGTTTCTGTCCCCAGAAGGTCTCAAAGTTAGTTCTGCATTCCCATACGGCGTCATTCATAACTTCAACAGTACCAGTCTGGTATAAGATAAGGAAGTCTTTTATATCCTGATATATGTCGGCCATATTCTCTGAGATACTTGAAGTTATCGGTTCGCCTGTTTCATTTATCTTTTCATCAAAAACCTCAAGATAATCATCAGCTGTACCAAATTTCTCTCTGAGTATTTCATGAATTCTTACCCAGTCAGATTCAGTAACAAATTTTTCGTTCCCCTCTTCGAAAAAGGGAATCAGCTCTGGGATGAGGGAGGCTTTGAGGTACATAAGTGGCATAATTCTTTGCATAATCTTAAGCATCTCATCGCCTTTCAGTTCTGATGCATGCTCGGTATATTTACAGAATTCATTTGCAACAGCCACAAATTCAATGACATTTCGCGAGTAGACAGGATTCAGATTATTATCCATAATGCTTTACTAAAGGTGGTACAAAATTAGACATTTACCGTTAGTATCAGTTACCATCCCATTTTTTTTGTAATGACTAATTTATATAACTATTTTTATTGCATAATTATTATAAAAAATATGCTCAATGCTTACAGGAAATTATAAGGTTTTATACGACCGTCTTACCAAGAATATTAATCAAAAGAGAATATTTCACGATCCGCTTTATACCCTTGCCTATGGAGCTGATGCAAGTTTCTACAGGCTCATTCCAAAGATAGTGATTAAGGCAAATGATGAAGCAGAGATAGCTTTCATTCTGCAGGAGTGTTCAAAAATGGCAATTCCGGTCACTTTCAGGGCAGCCGGGACAAGCCTTTCGGGGCAGTCTTTATCTGATTCCGTTATGATACTTATTGGGGGAAACTGGAAAGGATACGAGATATTGGATAATGGAATGAAGATCCGGCTCCAACCAGGCTTGATTGGAGGAAAAATTAATCTGTTACTCGCTCCATACGGACGTAAAATAGGTCCTGATCCTGCTTCACTTAATTCAGCAACAATTGGTGGCATTGTAGCAAATAACGCAAGTGGAATGAGTAGTGGCACAGCTAAAAATGCCACAAATACCATACATAGCTTACGGATAATACTTACCGACGGGACCATTCTCGACACAGGTGATAAAAACAGCAGGGATAGCTTCCTTATATCGCATCCTGAATTTATTGACGATATAAGCTCCCTTGCCAAATCAACACAGGGGAACAATGCTCTTGCAGAAAAGATCAGAAATAAGTATAAAATAAAAAATACAACAGGTTATAGTATTAATGCACTTACAGACTACTCCGATCCTTTCGATATTATTGAACATCTTATGATTGGCTCAGAAGGAACCCTGGGATTTATTTCAGAAATAACTCTGAATACTGTTATCCAGCATCCATACAGGGCCAGCGCTTTAATAATCTTCCCTGACCTTGAAAAAGCATGCACTGCAGTCTCAATACTTAAATCTGCACCGGTTACAGCAGTTGAAATAATTGACCGGTCGGGACTAAGATCGGTGGAGAATGACACCGGTATGCCTGCGTTCCTTAAAGACCTTCAGGAAAATGCGTGTGCCCTGCTTGTTGAGACAGCTGCTGCGGTGAAAAGTGATATAGGAAAACAGATTGAGGTAATAATTGACAGGATAAAAGATATACCAACTGACTTGCCAGTTCAATTCACTGATAATCCTGATGAATATGCTGTTTACTGGAAGATGAGGGGGGGCTTGTTCCCTTCTGTTGGAGCCATGCGTGAAAAAGGTACCACGGTTATTATTGAAGATGTTGCATTTCCAATAGAAAAACTGGCAGCAGCTACGCTTGACCTGCAGAAACTTCTGAAAAAATCAGGATACAAAGATGCAGTAATATATGGTCATGCTCTCGAAGGAAACCTGCATTTTATCTTTAGCCAGGATTTTGGAATTAAAGAAGAGGTTGACAGGTATGAAAAGCTTATGTCAGAAGTTGCGGAACTGGTTGTTGATAAATATAACGGATCACTAAAAGCGGAACATGGCACAGGAAGGAATGTTGCCCCGTTTGTAAGAAAAGAGTGGGGAGACGAAGCCTATGCTCTGATGGAAAAGATCAAGAACATTTTCGATCCGCAGAACCTTATTAATCCGGGTGTTATTCTTAATGCCGATCCGAAAATACATCTTAAAAATCTTAAACCCATACCTGTTGCAAACGACTATATAGATAAATGTATTGAATGTGGCTTTTGCGAACCCTCATGCGTTTCAGCCGGACTAACACTTTCACCACGGCAGAGAATTGTTGTTTACCGCGAAATGGTATCTCTTTCCAGGAGCGGTCAGGAACCACATATAGCAGCCTCGCTGGCAAAATCATATTCATACGCTGGCAATGAAACATGCGCCACAGATGGCCTTTGCGCAATCAGTTGTCCTGTAAAGATTGACACAGGAAAAATTATTAAGCACCTGAGGGCAGAAGAGATTGGAGGAAATCAAAAAATGGCATTCTGGATAGCCAACAGAATGGGGTTTGTAACATCCGGGGCAAGGAAAGCTCTGGCTCTGGTTAACTTTTTTCATATTCTGTTAGGAACAAGGCTGATGAAAGGTATAGCCGGAGGAGTACGGAAATTATCAGGAAATACGATTCCCTTCTGGAACCCTTACATGCCATCGGGATCGAATAAAATAAAAACTAATGATAAGAAGGTGAAAACAGATTCCACACGAAAAGTGGTGTATTTCCCATCATGTATCAACCGTTCAATGGGTGTCTCGCGCGATCATAACGAAGATATTCAACTCACAGAAAAAATGGTGCAACTTCTCCACAAAGGTGGCTATGAAGTAATATATCCGGAAAACCTGAATAATCTTTGCTGCGGAATGGCTTTCTCAAGTAAAGGTTATATAAAGGCAGGTGAGAAGAAGTCTAATGAGCTGGAGACTGCCCTTATAAAAGCCAGCAGGAACGGAGAATATCCTGTTCTTTGCGACATGAGTCCATGTCTCTATACAATGAAAGAAAACATGAAATCAGGTCTGAAACTGTATGAACCGGTTGAATTTATAACAGACTACCTGCTTCCGCATCTTAAAATCACACCTCTGGAAGAGACCATAACAGTATTCCCTGTTTGCAGCATGAAAAAGATGGGACTTGAAAACAAACTTGCTGATCTTGCAAGAGCCTGTGCCACAAAAGTTATTGTTCCTGACACAAATTGCTGTGGTTTTGCCGGTGACCGTGGATTTACCTATCCCGAGCTTAATAAACATGGTTTGAGTAACCTCAGAGTTCAGATACCTGAAGATGTAAAAAATGGCTACTCGACAAGCAGGACATGCGAGATAGGACTAAGCCTGCACTCCGGTGTTTCACACAAATCAATTGTATATCTTGTAGATAAAGTAAGCAGTCCTGAATAACTCAATAGTGTTCTGCTCCTTCCACCTTGTATTACTGATTACTGATTACTGATTACCGATTACCGATTACTGATTACCGACACTCAAAATAAACAAAGAAGACAAATGATGAAAACAACAAAACCGGTTCTCTTAGTCTTTCTGGTAAGCATAATATTTTCATGCAATAACAAAAAAGATGAGGGAATAAAAGTAGTATTTCCTAAAGTCAGTTCCCCGGTGCAAATCACTGATAATAATAAGGAGCATCTCTTTGCGAGTTATTACGGGATAAACTCCTTCGACAGATCAGAAAGATATGTCACTGTTCTTGAGACTGATCTGAAATATAAACTGCCCGATGAGAATGATCCTGCAACTTTAGGACTAATCGATCTGAATAACAATAAATTTATACCCCTGACTACCACCAGGGCATGGAATTTTCAACAGGGGTGTATGGCACATTGGCTGGCAACCTCTCCCGACTCCCTCATAATCTATAACGATCTCAGGGATGGTAAATTTATTTCGGTTATACTTAATGTTCATACAAAAAAAGAGATTAAAACAATTCCATATCCGGTAAGTGCTGTCTCCCCTGACGGAAAGGAGGCTATAAGTATAAATTTCTCGAGATTAAGGATAACACGACCCGATTATGGTTATGGAGGTGATGGTCAGAATTCGCGAAAAGATGTCACATTTCCGAAAGATGATGGACTTTTTCTACTGAACCTCGAGACAGGCGACATTAAACTTTTAGTCTCGTATGATATGATAAAAGATATGGTCCCTCCCACCGAAGATGGCAATATTGAATGGTTTAATCATACTTTGTTCAGCAGAAATGGTTCAAAGATATTCTGGCTGTCGCGCCAGATTGTAAACAACAGAAGAATCACTTCATCATTTACCGTTAACAGGGACGGAAGTGCTCTGCAAAGATGTTTTCCCGATAACTGCAAGCAATATGCACATGTGCTGTTCACAGTTGGAAAACAAGACTATAAGAGACTTGGAAACGGCCTTTTGGATTATGACGGACACGGCACTTTTTCGCCGGATCAGAAATGGATGGTAACTGATACATATCCGTCAAATGGATTAAGGGAACAGAAGATCTACCTGATGGACATGAAAACAGAAGCAGTACTGCCTCTCGGCAGGTTTGTGCAGCCGCAGGAATTTACAGGATACTGGCGTTGCGATATTCATTGCCGCTGGAGCCCAAGTGGCAAAATGATCGGATTTAACTCTACTAATTCGGGCAGCCGGCAGGTATATATCTACAGGTTAACATATTAATAAAATTTCTGCAATAAAATCAGTCGGGCAATAATGATAAAATAATGAAAAAATTAGTTGTCAGAATATGCATTGGAATTGGCCTTTTATATTCTTTTTCTTCAAATGGTCAGGAAATAAATTCAATTAAGGAGAAGTTTTCAAATACAGAGTTTAAATTTATTGAAGTAAGCGGAATTGGCTTCGAAGAAGGCGTAACACGTCGTGATCCCAGCGATGTAATGAAAGTGGACCAAACTTATTATGTGTATTACACAAAAATACCTGATGCTGAACCAAAATATTGGGGAGCCGGATATTGGGGAGCAAGTGTTTGGTGTGCAACATCGGAAGATGCAGGATTTTCATGGACCGAAGTCGGTGAAATGTTGAGTACAGGCGAAAAAGGCAAATGGGATTCACAAGCTGTTTTTACCCCAAACATTTTGTACGCCAATGATAAATACTACCTGTTTTACACGGGGGTAAAACCAACACCAGGGAACGCAGATGGTGATTTTGAAAATAATAATCTTACTGATGTTACAGCTATTGGTGCAGCCGTATCCGATTCACCAACCGGACCTTTTAAAAGAGTTAGCGAAGAACCAATTATAAAAGTAAGTGTAGAGCCCGATAAATTTGATAGTTACAGGGTTGATGATGCTGCTTTGCTTTACCGGAATGGATTATACTGGATGTATTATAAAGGCCGTTCATTGGTTAGTGGACAGGGAGGGCCTGCACACACATGTATGGGCGTTGCCTATTCAAAATATCCTGAAGGTCCTTATACTAAATTCGGAAAGGAAATACTTGAAAGAAGTCATGAAGTATTAATTTGGCCACAAGGTACCGGAGTCGGAGCCTTCGCTTCATTATCAGAAACATTTGAATATGCCCCGGATGGAATTGATTTTATGTCAGACAAACTTGATGTAAAAGTAGAAAAACGTGCAGTCGCCCCTGGGGCTTTTCGTCCCGACCTGACGAATCCTGTTTTTGTAGGAGAAGGATTGACATGGGGAATATCAATGGTTCCTAACAAACATGAGTGCTACCTGATACGATTCGAATTATTTTCAAAATAGAAAGCAGGGATTCAAAAGAATTTTGTAAAAGAAGGAACCATGATTTTCATAAAAATGAAAACAACAAAACCAGTGTTGATTATAACAATTATTACTGCATTTTTCTCTGGACTTCGGAAGACGGTATTCACTTCGATACCTATGAGAAAGGTTTTCACCGTGTAAATCAATATGAGAAAATAGATATGAAGCAGGTTGCCATACATTATGGCCTACAAAATAGGGAGTATGCAAAATTTGAACGTCCTCAACTTCTTATAAAAAACGGGAAACCAGATTATATGTATGTTCCTTCCGGAGTAAATATTTATGGAGGGGATTGTACTGTGAGTTATGTGTTAAAATTTATAAGTGATTAAAAGTTATGTCAAAATTATTATTGGTGTTCGCAGGTATTATTATAGGAACGATGGGCCCTGTTAAGGCTCAAAATGGAACAAATGTTCCTGTTCCAACAAAGGCCCAGTTTACCTGGCAAAATGCCGAATTGGTGGCTGTTTTTGATTACGATTTGCATGTTTTCGATGGAGAAAAATACAACCAGCAAAAAAACCGGATTACCCCCATTGCCGATTATAATATTTTTAATCCTGAAAAACTAAACACCGATCAGTGGATAAAATCAATTAAAGATGCCGGATTTAAAATTGCAATTTTAACTGCTACTCATGAAACCGGTTTCGCTTTGTACCAGAGCGATGTAAATCCTTATAGTCTGAAAGCGGTAAAGTGGCGTGACGGGAAAGGTGACCTTGTAAAGGACTTTGTGGAGTCATGCCGCAAATACGGTGTTCTCCCCGGAATTTATATCGGCATTCGCTGGAATTCGTTTTACGGAGTGCATGATTTTATGGTGAATGGAGACAATCAGTTTGCAGAAAACCGTCAGCAATATTACAACCGGATGTGTGAGGGCATGGTGGAAGAGCTCATGTCGCGGTATGGAGATTTGGCCATTGTCTGGTTCGACGGTGGTGCCCATGGACCAGAGAAGGGCGGCCCTGATGTTTTGAGTGTTTTTGAAAAGCACCAAACCAACTGTATATTTTATCACAACACCCAGCGTGCCGACATCCGGTGGGGTGGCAGCGAAAGTGGCACTGTTCCGTATCCAAGCTGGGGAACTTATCCGTTCCCGTATTCACATTCAACGAATCAGGAAGTAGTTCTTGCAAATAATTTCCAGTTGTTAAAAGAAGGCGATCCAAACGGGGACTATTATATGCCTGCCATGAGCGATGCTCCACTGCGTGGATACAATGGTCGGCACGAATGGTTTTGGGAACCAGGTGATGAGGAACATATTTTCCCGTTGGAAAACCTGATGAATATGTATTATAACTCCGTGGGACACAATACTTCACTTATTCTCGGGCTTACTCCCAATCCTGATGGTCTGATGCCTGAAACGGATGCAAAGCGGCTCAAAGAGTGGGGCGACGAAATAAAACGACGGTTTTCAAATCCGCTTGCAGCAACATCAGGTAAGCGAAATCCACTTAAAATCAACTTAAAAAATAGTCAGGAAATAAACCACATTATTCTTCAGGAAAATATTGCCAATGGAGAACGCGTCAGGAGATTTGTTCTTGAAGGAAAAACATCTGACGGATGGCAAACTATTTTTGAAGGTTCCTGCATCGGACACAAATTTATACACCGTTTTGATGAAATGGAGGTCTCAGCAGTTCGCTTAACTATTTTAGAATCGAAAGGAGAACCTCAAATTCAAAACTTTCAGGTTTTTAATGTAAAATAAAGTGCAGATATGAAAAAATTCTTAGTGGTGTTCGCCCTGATTTTTGCCGTTTTGATTTCTTATTCACAGAAAAAGAAAGAGATAGATATTTATTTAATCGGGGGGCAGTCGAATGCTACCGGCCAGGGATATATGAAAAATATACCGAATGAATTTGAAATCGATAAATCAGTGCTTTTCTTTTACTCCCGGCATTTGGGAGGTGGCGGTACGGCCATGGAATGGGGCCCTCTGTGCCAGGCATCGGAAACTCCCGACAAATTTGGAGTGGAATTAAGTATGGGGACAAGGCTAAAACAACTTTATCCGGACAGAAAAATTGCTTTAATAAAACATGCTTTGTCGGGCTCAAACTTATATGAACAATGGACTCCCGGAAAAAATATAAATGATACCGAAAACTTTGGTCCTGAGTATATAAAGTTTATTCAAACCGTTGAAGCTGGCCTCAAGGAGCTGGAAGTTCAGGGATACGAACCGAAAATTAAAGCAATGGTTTGGCAGCAGGGGGAAGCTGATGCCCGTGATATTGCCGGAATGGATAACTCCAGGAATTATGGTGAAAATCTGAATCATTTTATAAAACGGATTCGAAAGCAGTTAAACGCACCTAAAATGTTGTTTGTTTATGGTTTTGTGATTCCTGTGCCGCTGGAACGATTTACCGGCAGGGAAGAAGTCCGTGAAGCGCAAAAAAATATTGACCAGAATTCGGGACATATATTGGCGCTTAAAGGTGCTTTTGTAGTTGAAACCGACGAATTGCCCCTGCGCTGCGATGAACCTGATTCGCCTTACCCGGATGATAAAGTGCACTTTAATACCTTTGGAATTTTAGAATTGGGAGAACGTTTTGCAAATAAAATTAACAAGGAATTAAAATGAGAATAAGATCCATTACCATTGCCATGGCATTACTATTTTATCTGGCAGCTACTTCAATATCGTGCTCAAATAACTCTGAAGAGAATACTGTTTTTATCGATAATGGTCAGATTCGACTGGGCTTCAATAAAAATACAGGAGCTTTTACAGATTTCCGCGACCTGGTTAATTCACATGACTATTTAGATGAAAATCAAATATCTGCATCACCCTGGGAGGTCGATATATCGGGTGCATCAGGCACTGAAACTCTTAATATCAACTCTGCCTCAAAATTCAGGATCTCAAAACCAGATCCCTTAACCCTCGTTTTCAGGTGGAATAAATTCAAAGGTGCAGAAAACAATATTATTGAGATAAGAACCACAATAACTCTCGAAGCTGATAAACCCCTGTCATCGTGGAAAATATCTGTTTCGGGCATCGAAGGTAAACAGGTAAGCAGGGTTGTTTATCCAAAAATAACAGGCATTAAAGATATGGGTGAAGAGTTTATGGCGGTCCCTGAATGGATGGGCCAGATCATTAAAAATCCCCGATCGCACCTCTCAAAGATACAGGGTAACACAAAGAAGTTTGAGTGGAGCTATCCGGGTCCTCTTTCGTTACAATGTATGACAGTATACAACGCAGATAAATGTGGTTTCTATGCAGCCTGCAACGACTCTCTTGCCTATAAAAAGAATTTTGCCTTTTCGCTTGACAGTTTGAATAATCTGGTGTATCAGATGAATAACTATCCTGCGAGTGATTCTACATTGTCATCATATACACCTCACTATTCAGCAGTTGTGGGATCATTCAAAGGCGACTGGATTACTGCAGCGGAAATGTACCGCGAATGGGGGACACAACAAAGATGGTGCAAAGAAAGCCGATACAAGAAAAGACTTACCCCGTCGTGGCTTGAAAATACAGCATTATGGGTCTGGAACCGTGGCAAATCAGGCAACGTATTAACTCCTGCAGCTGATATACAGAAAAGGTTAGGCTTACCTGTAAGTGTTTTCTGGCATTGGTGGCACGGATGCTCATATGATGATGGTTTTCCTGAATATGTTCCTCCCAGAGAAGGTAAAAAATCTTTCATTTCAGCAATGGAATCGGCTCAGGACAAAGGGATAAGGTCTATAGTTTATATGAACCAGGCTCTGTGGGGAACTACAACTGAAAGCTGGACAAAAGAAAATGCAGCTGAATTCTCGGCAAAGAATTCAGACGGGAATACGATATCGCATGTCTTCAACATATTCACAAAAAAACCTGCTGCCTATATGTGCATGGGAACGCAATTCTGGAAGGATAAGTACTCATCATTATGCGACAGCGTTGTGAATACATACAAAACCAATGGAGTTTATATGGATATGGCATGTCTTAATTCAATGTGTTTTGACAGGAACCATGGTCATCCTGTTGGAGGAGGCAATTATTGGATTGAGCATTTTGGAAAGATGACCAGCCAGATCAGGTCAAAAATGCCGCCAGAGGCAGAGATTGTTCTTGCAGGTGAAGGATGTGGCGAAGTATGGCTCCCATACCTTGATCTCTTTCTTACTCTTGCGGTTAGCAAAGAAAGATATGCCGGTGTAGGCAACTGGGAGACTATCCCATTCTTTCAGGCTGTATATCACCAGTATGGAATTACGTATGGGAACTATTCTTCCCTGATTGTACCCCCATATGACGAATTATGGCCAAAGGAATTTGCACCTGATGATCCCCTTAAACTCCTTGATAAAGAATACAATAAACAATTTCTGATGGAACAGGCAAGATCTTTTGTCTGGGGTCTCCAACCAACTATTTCTAATTATCAGAGCTTTCTGGCATCTCAACGAAAAGATGAGATTAAGTACCTTATCGATCTCGCACAAATAAGGAACAAGGGATTACAATACCTGCTTAATGGCAAATTCATGAGATCACCAGAGATGCTGATCCCGGAAGAAGAATTAGACATCTCCCGGTTATCTATTTATGCAGGTAAGATGGGTGAAAGCGTAACAAAATTTCGAAGCTCCTACCCTTCTGTTTACACAGGAACATGGCAGTCAGTTGATAAGCAGTTAGGAATTGCGCTGGCAAGCATAAGCGACGATCCTTTCAATGTTGTTCTTAACTTCAGTCCCGGCGACTATGAACTGCCGTCATCAGGCAAGATCTATATAATTGATGCTGAAGGTAAAAAACTGCTCTCATCATATGCTGACAATAAAGTGGTAATTAATTTCACGCTAAAACCGAAAGGTCTGTGTATTATTGAAATAACACCCTGACTATAAGAAATGATATGACTATCGGGTTTCAAGCATAAGAGCTCATTGATTTTATTCGTTTACCCCGACCCCATAGGGAGCGAATAAAATCAATTTACTCCCCTTGGGGCCACGGTGAATAAATTGATTTTAAAGCTATTTATGACACTATACTACTGATTTCCAATACTCTTTAAACTAAAAACAATGCAGAAAAGAGATTATTCCAGACGTGATTTTATCAGAAACAATACTTTAACAGGACTAGGCGCAATAACACTGGGAGCTATTACAGGCTGTTCGGGGAAAGAAGCCGTTCAAAATCCATCAGACACAGGGGAGATTTCTAATCTTGCAGGATTAACACTTGTACAACTTCATAAGCGATACAAGTATGAACTCTATGATCGTTTCCTTCTTGCGATGGAAGAGTTTTGCATTGATCATGAATCAGGAGGGTTTATGTGTGATGTGGATATCTCAGCAAGGAAAATGATAAATACAAATAAGAAGACATGGTATCAGGGTCGGGGAATCTGGGTCTATTCTTTTCTGTACAATAATTTTGATAAAAATCCCCACTACCTGGAAATAGCAAAAAATGCAATTGATTTCATTTTGAAATTAAAACCGGCCGATGATAACTTCTGGAACGATCTTCACAGTAAAGAAGGAGTCCCTCTGACTGGTCCGGGTGACATTTATGGGAATTTGTTTGTAGCTGAAGGGCTTGCTGAATACTCCAAAGCAACAGGAAACAAAGAGTATCTGAAACTTGCCAAAGAAATTATATTCTACTGCCTCGAGCGCTACGACCGTCCCGATTATGTATACAACATAAGCTATGCCCCGGGAAATCCTTTTGTCCGGGGACCCAGGGTACTCGGGCACTGGATGATATTTCTAAGTTTATCGACCCAGATTCTGAGCCAGGGTTCAGATACTGATTTTGAAAATCTTGCCGACCGCTGCATAATAGCGATTATGGATCATCATATGAATGCAGAGTATAAGATCCTTAATGAAGTAATAAACCACGACCTGACACTTCCAGATAATGAATATGCACAATTTGCTGTTATTGGTCATGGTATCGAAACACTTGCATTTGTAATGGCAGAAGCTGTCAGACGAAATGATCCCAAGCTCTTTAAAGACTCATCAGAAGCCTTCAAAAGACATGTGGAAGTGGCTGCAGATAAGTTATATGGCGGATATTTTGAAATACTGTACCATGCAAACAACTACACCTGGGCACAGAGTAAATCGGCCTGGTGCCAGCAGGAGATCCTTATCGGAGCACTGATTATGATTGAGCGCACTGGCGACAGGTGGGACCAGGAGTGTTTTTCTGAACTTGATGCATATGTCCAGGAAAAAATGGTTCAGCCGGATTTTGCATGCTGGACATTTGGTGGCGACAGAAAGGTCTCAAAACCCAATTCAAGTCTTATTGAGCACTATCATACACCTCGTCATCTGATGAAGAATATGCTGGCCCTGGACAGGATGATGAAACCCGCATGATTTATCCAATCTCAGCCGGGCGAAGCGAACCCGACGAAGACAATCATGTGTTAAATAAGCTGGTTTAGCAGATATTAAAATTTCGCTAAAGGCTGTAAGTCAACCTTTGACCGTTCTGCAATCATTATTGGACTGTCCCAAACCGGCAACTTTTTAAAAACAGTATCTCCCCCTGTGTTTTTCACAGTGGATTTATCTATTTCATATATTTTACCGGTAATCATTTCGACATACACTGGATCTGTGAAAGTAACACTCTTTATTTTGACATCAACAAGATCCCATTTTATCTCATCTCCGGGGATCTGATCTTTATACCATATCAATGCAACAGGAACACCCTTCTTTTCAAAACCTGCAACGGTCATTTTTCGGGGAGAACTTGATTCATATTTCAATTCACCTATAGCATCTACCGAATCGTCAAAAAAGCTTGCCATATGCTGAACGCCATAATAGGAAGGTCTCTTATAAATGAATTCGTGAAGCTTGCTGGACCTTATCAAACCAAAAGATTGCAACATATTAGTATACTGAAGGTCAATTATTGTAAAGACTGATGTAGGTATATCTCTCACCCTGTCGCCTGCCATACGACGCAGATTCCATTTAGCCTGGCTGTATTCCGTCCAGGGATAATCAGAAAGTGCATGTGTCCATTCCAATTGAGCCGGACAGCCTGTCTCCCCCTGATAAACCTTATAATCAGCATTATATGTCTTGAGCAGCTTAATAAACTCCTCAAGTATCGGGTAACAGTCATCAGGATTTGGAACATAGGAATGATAAGCCCAGTAATCAACCAGTTTAAGTTTATTTTCAGACTTAAGAGCATCTAATAAGACCCTGATACCTGGCTCTTTAGGATCCCATAGTATTTCGCCAATAATAATTGCTTCAGGCTGGATCTTTTTAATCAGTTCGGCAGTCCTTATTAATAAAGGAGCATAATCTGATTCCTGGCCATAGGGCTCATTCCATATTTCCCATTCGTAAACTACATTTTTGTACCTGTTTACAGTGGCTTCAACATATTTCAACCATGCAGTCATTGCTTCTTCGTTGTTTGACAGAGCTGATACACCGGCACCCAGGTTTTGGCTGGATCCATAAACCGGATTTCCATAACATAAACAAACCCAGGGTTTAACTGCTTGTTCATCCAGTCCATATATACAACTGTCGAGCCATTCAAAATCATAGACGCCAATCTGTTTTTCGCATTTGGCCCAACCACTTTGCAACCTGCCATGCTTAACTCCAAGTTCGCCTACATAATTCTTGTATACGGAAAACTTTGCATAATCGCGATCGAGTGTTTCACAGCCCACTGAAAACAGGGATGATTTAATATCCTTTGAATGTCTTACAGCCAGCAACCCTATCTGCTTCAATTCAGGTCCTGTGGATTGAAAATTTTCCCAGGTTATACTCCGATAATTCCCTGGCTGACCCGTTACAGGAGTCTGACAAATCATCAGACCTGTAAAGATAACTGTTGCAAGTTTTTTCATTGTAATAAAGTTTTTATTTTATTTGATTACTAATTAGTTACACAATTTAATTGCTCTGAATGCACCTAGAAAAGCAGCGTTTCCAATATCCTTCACAACTGAAATTTTTTGCAGACGATGCAGGTCTTTCAAACCATATCTCAAAGTATTCTCCATATGACGAAATGACTGTGAAATCTGTCCTCCAAGCAGGAGACACTGTACATCTGTTTCATTAAGAATACTATGAAGTCCTTCTGCCAGGATACTTCCTATATCATTAAAAATTTGAATACTGATTTTTTCTCCTTCATTGGCCCATTTACCAATATCGGAAACATCTAAATTTTCAATACTCTTCCCACTT